>Ga0302314_10001326_pt1 | contig 46197 bp, 38 predicted proteins | sample III_Palsa_N2_3_FD_200533 | JGI IMG/M metagenome (GOLD analysis project Ga0302314, IMG submission 200533) | Peat permafrost microbial communities from Stordalen Mire near Abisko, Sweden - III_Palsa_N2_3 | ecosystem: Environmental > Terrestrial > Soil > Palsa > Peat permafrost | place: Sweden...
AGCAGCTGGAGAAGCGCATCCTGCTCTACGTCTACATCGCCATCATCATCTGCGTCTACCTGTCGTTCTTCGAGTGGCAGAGCCTGGTCAGCATCATGCTGCCGCTGGCCCTGGTGTCCTGGCTGGCTTACGCGGTGATGGCGGTGCTCGGCATCGGCATGAAGATCGCCACCCTGCCGGTGGTGGCCCTGGCGGTGGGCATCGGCGTGGACTACGGCATCTACGTCTATGCCACCCTGGCCGACGCCTGCGCCGGCGGCTACACGCTCAAGGAGGGCTATTTCAAGACCCTGAAGATGACCGGCAAGGCGGTGGTGTTCACCGGCATCACGCTGGGCTTCGGCGTCGCCACCTGGCTGTTCTCCGGTCTGCAGTTCCAGCGCGACATGGGCAAGCTGCTGGTGTTCATGTTCACCGCCAACATGTTCGGCGCGATCCTGATCCTGCCGGCCATCGCCTCCTTCCTGCTCAAGCCGCGCAAACTGGCGCCGGGGGAGAAGCCGGTGATGGTGTCGCGGCACTAGGACTGCTGGTGCTTGGCAAAGGCCCTGCACTCGCGGGGCCTTTGTTTATGTGCGACTGATTGAAGCCCGGATCGCCAGGCGGCCTGGAGCAGATTTACTTTATTCCAATACAACTCCCCTCTCCCGCTTGCGGGAAAAGGGAAACCTGTAAGCACTTAAACCAAAAAATGCTCTAGCCGGCACCGCTCCGTACAGGGTGCCTACTGCCCATCCCGTACATAGACCACGGCAATGCGGTCGGCATACAGACGCCGCCAGTGGGGCAGGGCGCCGAGCATGTCCGATGCCGGGCTGGCGACACCGAGGATGGCCCATTGAATGCCGTATTTCTCCACCAGCCGCTGCAGCGCAGGCTGGTCCGAGGTCATTGCGGAAAGGTAGTTCAGTACGAAGTCGTCCCCGTACATGTCGGCACGGCCGTCGATGAACGGCTTGACGTCGCTGAATATCAGATAGCCGCCGAATTCATAGCTGTTGAGGACCGCTTCCCGCCGGATCTCCATGGGGACGTGGTCGAGTGCCGTGATGGGCGAAGCCCGGTCGTCGCCGCGCACGATCGGATGCATCAGGCGCATTGCCGTCAGAAGTACCGCGATGGCCGCGCCGGAGACCAGCCAGGCGCGCGGGGAGGGGGCGCTCCTGCTTTCGCTGGAGTTGCCGCCCAAGGCCCTGCCCAGGGGTTCGGCCAGGAGCATGGCGCCGACAATCCCGGCGAGCATCTGATGGCGGCTCTGATGAAGCGCGAAATGCAGCAGTGCGATCAGCGTGAGCAGGCGGGGTATGGCCAACCGGACCGGCCGCGTGAACGTGATGTAAAGCGTCGCCATCAGGGCTAGTTCCAGCGGTTGCAGCGTGTGGAAATCCAGGGGCGCCCACTCGCTGATATTCGAGATGTGCTTCACCCCCACCAGCTGCAGGGGGAATAGCAGTCCGTGCCAGCCGTTCGGCGTCAACAGCGACATGCCGATGGCCGCGGCCAGGAACAGCCCCCAGGCGCGCGCCAGCCTGCCCCGGGTTGCCTGCGCTTCCATCAGGGTTTCCAGGGCGATAGGCGGCACCAGCGCCAGGCCAAAGGCGAAGCTGCCATGCAGGTTCGCCCACAGCGCCATCAGCGGCAACAGCCACGCTGGCGGCGCCGCGCCTTTTTCCCGGGCGGCAAGCAGGCCGCCGAGCCAAAGCACCAGGATCGGCAAGGCGAGGAGGTGCGGGCGGGCGAGCAGGCTGGGGGCGATACATGCGGCGGCGAGCAGAAAGGCGATCAGGCTTGCGGGCTGTTTCAGGTGAAGTGACAAGCGGCTCGCCAGCAGCCAGAACGTCAGCGCGGTGACGATCCCGAAAAAGATGACCACGCCGTTCCAGGCACCAAGCCCATAGGCGAGTGCCATGAGGGCTTCGGACAGCCATTCATGCGCCACCCAAGGTGCTCCGGCGAAGGTATAGGAAAACGGGTCGGCATGCGGAACGGCACCGTTGTGCAGAATCCACTGGCCCGCCTTGATGTGCCAGTAGGTGTCGGGATCGTTGAGGAATGGATGAGCGAACAGGACGGCGCCATAGCCGATCAGCGCGGCGGCGACCAGGAAAGGCGCCTGCCCCCGGAAATAGGCGAGCCTTGTCTTCACGATATCGGTCGCGTTCCCGCTGCTTGGCAGGCTATATCATACTCAGCGCGCAATCGATGGACACTTCAGGATCAAATGCCGCAGCGTGCCATCCCCTGCATCCCTGACGCCGCCGAACCGGAGCGCAGGCTGCGCTCGGCCCTGATACTGATCATTCTCGCCCTGTCGTCGCTGTTCTTCGCCGGCTACGTTTATTTCTTTTCCACGGCCGGATTCGCCGGCAATGATTTCTTCGTCTTCTGGGCCGCCGCGCGTTTCCTGCAGCATGGCAGCCTGGCGGGTGTCTATGATCCCTCGCTGTTTTACCCCTTCGAGCACAGCCTGGGTGTTCTGGGCGATCATCGCGCAGCGCAGGGTGGCGGCCTGCCCTTCGTTTATCCGCCCCATGCGGCCCTGCTGTTCCTGTCCTTCGCGCATCTGCCGCTGCGCGCGGCCCTGGTGGTTTGGGACGCGTTGTCGCTGCTGCTCTACGTCGCCGCCGGTTGGCAGTTGTTGAGGCCGCGTGCGGCGGCGACCTTCGCGGCCTTGATTGCGCCCTCCACCGTGAGCAATCTGATCTACGGACAGACTGGGCTCCTCACCGGCGGCCTGACCATGCTGGGCTTCGGCTTGTTGCAGCGCGCGCCCATCCTTGCCGGAGTGGCGTTCGGCCTGCTGTCGATCAAGCCGCAGATGGCCGTCTTGCCTTTGCTGGTGCTGCTGCTGTCCGGCAAGCGCCCGGCGATCCTGGCCGCCGCCGTCACCATCCTGGCGCTGCTGCTGGCAAGCGTGGCGGTTTTCGGGCCGGCGAGCTGGAGCGACTGGCTGGGGACTTTGAGCGGATTTTCCACGGCGGTTTCGGCCCACGCCTGGCACTATCAATACGGGGTCACCGTCTATTTTACCCTGCTCGATCTTGGCGCCGACCGCGGCCTGGCGATGGCAGCACAGGGCTTGGTCTCCCTGCTGGTGCTGTGGAAAATCGTGTGCCTGGTGCGCCGCGACCAGGGACCTCTTGCCATCATGGCGGCGCTGGTCGGCCTGTTTCTGGCGACTCCCTACGCCCTGGTCTACGATCTGCCCGTGGTGAGCGCGGTCTGCCTGATGATGATCGTGCAGGGCAACCGCAGCGGTTTTCTCGACGGCGAACTGCTGCTGGCGGCAATGGCCTGGTGCCTGCCCCTGCTGCTGACCGTACTGGGTGGCGGCAATCCCGCCCTGGCCCTGTCGGTGCTGATCGGCCTGCTGGCCCTGATCCTGCGGCGGACGGAGTTGCAGAAGGCGCAGCATCCGGCGTCGGCCTGAGCGCCGCGATCAGGCCGCTGCTTCCGCGATGGGGGTGTTGATGCGGCGTGCGATTACTGCAAACAGGCCGGCCAGTACCAGTAGTCCCGATCCGCTGGCATGCACATGCGGCAGCGCGAGCAGCAGTGGAACGCACCAGCCGCAGGCGATGGCGAGCAGGTCGGTGGCGCGCAAGCCCCTGACCTGGCCCTCGACGAGGAGCATCAGGCACACGGCGCTGATGGCCGGCATGTCGTAGACCAGGGCGTAGGGCGTAGCGAGGTACAGGCCGACCAGGATCAGCATCCTTTGCGGCGCCTCCAGACCGCGGCGCAGGGCGCGGCTGATGCTCCATAGCACGGCGGCCGCGACCAGCGCCTGGATCGCCAGAGCTGGGTACTTGCCGCAGCCGAGATCCAGCAGGGTGAAGTAAACCGTGATGCCGTATTGCCGATGGGAAGCCGAGCCGTGCACGTCCGCGGCGAAGCCGCCGAGGGCGGCGACCCATGCGCTCCAGGCATCAAGGCCGAACACCGCAGCGCTGGCCAGGCCCAGCAGGGCCACGGTCAGCACCGCGGCCACGAAGGCCCGGCTTTGGCGCGAGGTCAGCAGGATCAGGCAGGGCAGCAGCGCCAGCTGGGGTTTCAGTGCAAGCAACCCCAGCAGCGCTCCCGCCAGCAAGGGCCGCCGGCCGAGTAGGGTGACGCCGCACAGGGTCAGCGCACCGGTCAGCAGGCCGACCTGTCCGGCCAGCAGCGTCACCGCCGTGGCGGGAGCAACGATGCCCGCCACCGCGGCCATCGCCGCGACGCTGCGCGGCCTGATGGCCTGCCACACGGCCGCAGCGTACAAGGCCAGGGTGGCGCCATTCCAGAGCAGCAGGGCCCAGGAGAAGGGCAGCATGCCGAGGGGGAAGAACAGGAATGCGGTGAACGGCGGATATAGAAACGGCAGTTTTGCGTAATACCCCCGGCCGAGTCCGCGCTGGAACGCGTCAAACAGGGCCGGGTCGTAGACGTCGTGCAGCGGCGCCTGCTGCATGAAGCGCGCCGCGGACCAGAACACCATGAAGTCGTTGGTCTGTGGCTGGTTGGCCAGGGCGAAGCGCAGGTAGGCGATGAATATAGCCGTGGAAAGAGCAAATACCAGGGCCAGTGTCAGCAGCAGCGCCAGCCTCTTTCCGCGTGCAGTTTCTGGAATGAGGGGCATGCGTGAGCCGCTGCGGGTTTTGATTGGATGAAGGTCTAAAGTACCTCAAACGCGGCTCAGTCGGTGCTGCTGTACTGGGGGGAATCGACCGCGCAGAGTTCGCCATCGTCGATGCGCAGCGCGGTCAGCTTGCCGCCCCAGATCGCGCCCGTATCCAGCCCATACACGCGGTGCTGCGGCCAATGTATCTGGCCGAGGGTGGACCAGTGGCCGAAGATCAGCGTGGTGGTGGAGGAACGCCGTCGCGGCACGGCGAACCAGGGCAGCAGCCCTGCAGCTTGCGAACCCGGAGCGCCCTTGGGGCCGAAGTCGAGCCGCCCCCGGGCATCGCAGTAGCGCAGGCGAGTGAAGCAGTTGATGGTGAAGCGCAGGCGCGGCAGTCCTTCCAGTTGCGCATTCCACTGATCGGGCTGGTCGCCGTACATCTCGCGCAGCAGCGCCGCGTAGTCCGGGCCGCGCAATACCGCTTCCGCTTCCCGTGCGCAGCGGCGTGCCAGCGGCAGGTCCCACTGCGGCGGCAGGCCGGCGTGGAGCAGGGCGAGGTCCTTGCCCGGCGACTCCTGCAACAGCGGCTGCCGGCGCAGCCACTCCAGCAGTTGGTCACGGTCGGCTGCGGCCAGTACCTGTTCCAGCGTGTCGCGCTTGCCTTTGCGGCCGCCGTTGGCCAGTGCCAGCAAGTGCAGGTCGTGATTGCCCAGTACACTCAGGGCGGCCTGGCCCAGGCCGCTGACGAAGCGCAGGGTTTGCAGGGATTGCGGGCCCCGGTTCACCAGGTCGCCGGCGAACCACAGCCGGTCCCTGGCCGGGTCGAAATGCAGCAGGTCGAGCAGGCGCCGCAGCGTGTCGTAGCAGCCCTGAACATCGCCGATTGCATAGATGGCCATAATTTTCAGTACGTGTGATTCAGGTTACATAAACCGATGAGCGGTAGAAAATGCGCCATTGAAGCGCTTTGACAGTACCCTGCCGCTAACATACTTTAGTCCACGAGTCGTGCGGACTCGTCAATTCCGGTCTAGGAGTATCACCATGCTGAAGAAAATCTCTGCCTTCCTGCGCGATGAGGAAGGTGCTACCGCCATCGAGTACGGCCTGATCGTCGGTCTGATCGCCGCCGTGATCATTGCTGTTGTCACCACCACGGGCACCAAGCTGAACACCCTGTTCAGCACGGTCGAAACCGATCTGCCGTAAAGCTGGTTCGGCGAATGGGCTCGTGGATTCTGGGCCCACTCGTGGTTTGGGCACTCGCCGTTGCGGTATACGATGTCCGGCAACGGCGAGTACCCAATGTTTTACTGATTCTGCTGGGAGTGCCAGCCCTGCTGGCGGTGGCGGTTAACCGTCATGGCCTGCTGGGGGCGGGTATCTGGGAAAGCCTTGGCGGGCTTGTCCTTGGTGCTGCGCCTCTACTTGCCGGATACCTCATCCGTCAGGTCGGGGCAGGGGATGTGAAGCTGTCCGCCCTGCAGGGTTTCATCCTGGGCTGGGCGGGTGTCGGCAAGGCCCTGCTGATCAGTGGCGTTGTTCTGGGCCTGATGTCGCTTGCCGCCTTGCGATGGAAGCGCAAGGACAAGCCGCAGTTCAAGCTACCGGCTGCGCTGGCTCTCGTTGTAGGATTCGTTGGGGTGTTTTTGTACGATTCTTTTGGTTGACTACCTACCGTCAGGCTTGGGGCCATGAACAGGATCAGTTGTCGCCAGATTCACTGCCGCTCCGGTCAATCCGGCGCCTCCGCCGTTGAATTTGCTCTTATTTTTCCGATCCTGCTGGCAATTGTTTATTGCGGCATCGTGTACATGTACGTGTTCGTCGTGCAGCAGGCGATCAATTTCGCCGCGCAGCAGGGCGCACAGGCGGCGGTGTCCCTGGTGCCGACCAGCAGCGCCTCGACCGATCAGCAGACCCGGCTTTCCCTGGCGAATACGGTGGCGCTGGCCTCGCTGAACTGGTTGCCGACCACCCAGCTCACCCGCATCGTGCCGAGCACGCCCGCCGCTTGCGGCAGCCTGCAACCCGGTTCGAATACTTTCGTTTACCAGATCAACTTCGGACTGGGTCCGGCCAGTCCCGGCGGCGCGCTGTTTCCGAGCCTGGTCAATTTGCCATATTTTCAGAGCAACATCCCGCCGCTTCCCGCGACATTGGTGGCGTGCGCCATAGCTTTCACTTGAGGGTGTGTGCTTAAATTGATGTAATTACAGGCGATAAAGCAGTCGTAGTAAAACAGAAGCTGTACAAGGGAGATGCCAAGGGATGAGCAGCAATCTGATCAAAATCATAGCGGCTGTGTTCGTCCTGCTGGCGGTGGTTCTGGCGGTGGTGGCTTACAAGATGAGCCATGACGCTTTCGACACGGCCAACAAGACCAACCTGCAGGCCCAGGCTCAAGCGCCCGCCGCGCCGCAGACCCAGGTGGTGGTGGCGACCAAGCCGCTGCTGGCCAACGCCCCGATCGACCGTGGCTCGCTCAAGGTAGTGAGCATGGAGATCGTGCCGGAAAAGTACTACACCAGCGTCGATGACGTGGTGGGCAAGGTGCCGCCGATCGATATCGATGCCGGAACGCCGATCACGCCGCGGCTGCTCGGCGACGATCATCAGCTCGCCAAGCTGGTGCCGCCGGGACACAAGGCGGTCTCCTTGTCGCTGACCGACGTGATCGGTGTCGGCGGCTTCGTGCGGCCGGGCGACATCGTCGATGTCCTGGTCTACCTGCACAGCGACACCTCCAACAAGGTCGACATCATCCAGGCTCGCATCCTGCTCAAGGATGCGCTGGTGCTGGCCTCCGATGACCATATCGTGAGCCCGCCTCCCGGCGCGCAGCCGAACCCGAATGCGCAGCAGCGCCACGAGCGCACGGTGGTGGTTGCGGTGCCGGATGCGGAAGTTACCCGCGTCATGCTGGGCGCCAGCCTCGGCGACGTGCGCCTGGCCCTGCACGGCCAGAGCCATGATGATGCCCAGGTCGCCGCCAGCACGGAGCCGGGAGCCGCGGGTGCGGCGCCGCCTGCCGCCGGCGCGCCGACGCCGGTTTCCGGTGCCAGTCTGCCGCCCCAGGGCGCGGCCGCCGCACCGGGCAAGCCGGGGCCGGATGAACCCTTGCCAGATATGCCATTTACCTCCGCCGAACTGGCGCGGCTCAAGCCGCCGCACCCTGTTGCCGCCAAGGGGGCGGCTCCTCAGGGTATCGTCATCTACCGCGGCTCCAAAGCCTCGACGGTGTACCCATGAAGACGCAGCGGAGTGGGGTTCGGGGGAGTGGGGTTCGGGCGGTCGGCGATGGTCGGGAACAAACGCGGCAAAGGGAAACGATAATGCGACTGCCGGATAGTGTCGGAAGCGTATTCAAGGCGGGCCTGTTGGGCCTGGCGGTTGCCACTTGCGGCGTGCCGGGATCCACCTGGGCGCAGACCGCGGCTACGGCGGACGCCGCCACCGCCACCGCCTTGACGGTGGATGTCGGGACGCAGCAGCTGCTGCGCCAGAAGCTGCCGATCCGCCGGGTCTCGGTGGCCGATCCGCAGATCGCCGATGTCAGCGTCATCGACAGGCGCGAATTGATGATCAGCGGCAAGCAGAACGGCGTGACCAGCCTGATCATCTGGAGCCGCGACCCCAAGGCGCAACCGCAGATCTACAAGATTTCGGTGGCTAGCCGCAGCATCGGCGGCAGTACCAGCGACCTGCTGACGCATCGCGATGCAGTGCTTGCCGCGGGCGGCAGCACCACGGCGGCGGGGGGAGCGGGCGACAGCGCCGGCGGCAGCGGCACGGCGCAGGTGGTGGCGGACCACACCACGGTGGCCGTCGACACCCAGGTCATGAGCCAGGTCAGGATCGTCGATATCCAGCGCTCTGCGCTGCAGGAATTCGGCATCAATTTCCTGGCGGCCAATCACAACAACACCATTGGCGGTATCGGCACGACCGGTGCGATCAGCGGCGCGACTCTCAATGGCGCGACCGGCTCCAGCGGCACTGCGGTCAGCCAGATCACCAGCGGCACCGGATTCATTCCGATCTCGAGTGCGTTCAACCTGGTCTATGCCAGCAGCAACTACTTGGCTGCGCTGAGTATTCTTGAAAGCGAGGGCTTGGCGCGTACCCTGGCCGAGCCCAGCCTGACCGCGATGAGCGGACAGACGGCCAGCTTCCTGGCCGGCGGCGAGTTCCCGTTCCCGACGGTGCAGAATGGCGGCGGCGGCGGCACCAATTCCATCACCATCGTCTTCAAGGAATTCGGCATCCGCCTGAACCTGACGCCGACGGTGCTGGCGCGCAATCGCATCGCCCTCAAGGTGGCGCCGGAAGTCAGCGAACTCGACTACACCAACGGCATCAGCCTCAATGGCATCACCATCCCCGGCCTCGACGTGCGGCGCACCGATACCACGGTCGAGCTGGGCGACGGCGAGACCTTCGTCCTCAGCGGCCTCGTCAGCAGCAACATGGTGAACAACGTCAGCAAGGTTCCATGGATCGGCGATGTGCCGGTGCTGGGCGCCTTCTTCCGCAACACCAGCATCAACCGCACCAACCGTGAACTGATCATGGTGGTGACGCCGCACCTGGTGCGTCCGATCGCCAAGGATGCGCCGTTGCCGGAGATGCCGGGAGCTTCGCTCGACCATTACAACCCGAGTTTCGCGCACACCATGTTCATGGAAACCGGCAATTTTGGTCAGAGCCAGGCCGAACAAGGATATAGCCGCTGATTGCCCCAACGACGACGCGGGGAGCCGCGATGAAAACGCAAGCGGTCGTCGTAGCCAACGATCCGGTATACCAGAGCTGGTTGCAGGGCGCCGCCGGCGCCTCGATGGACGTGACCTTGCTGCCGGTATCCGGCGGCCAGGATGCCTTGGCCCAGATCGAGGCGCACGGCCGGGTCGATGTGTTGTTCGTCGAATTCGACAGCCATGACGTGGCGCAGCGCGCCGCATTCGTCGAGCGCTTCCTGGAGCAGCACTGGCAGGTTCCAGTGGTTGGCCTGGGCGCCGACGACAATCCGCAATGGGTGCTGGCCGCAATGCGCGCCGGCGCCCGCGACTTCTTCGTCCTGCGCCGCGACGACGCCACCCTGGGTTTGCAGATCGGCCGGCTGCTACGCCGCAGCAGCGCCGGCCCGGCCAGCCAGGCCGCGGTGCAGAAATCGGGAAAGCTGTACGGCGTGCTGTCGGCTCATCCGGGCGAGAGCGTCGCGTTCCTGGCTGAACACCTGGCGCTGGGCATTTTGGAAATGCAGGGACCCAACGAACGCGTGTTGTTGTTCGACCTTGCCAATCCGGCCGGCGCGGCGGCGATTTTCCTCAATCTCAACGCGACTTACAGCGCGCTCGACGCCATTAACGACGCTTACCGCTGCGATCAGAGCCTGGTCGACACCGCGTTCACCCGACACAGCAGTGGCCTCTACGTGCTGAGCCTGCCGGAAGACTTGCTGGGCCAGCCGAACATCGATTCCGGCGAGTTGCTCAAGCTGCTGCAGGTGCTGCGCGGCCTGTTCAACCATGTCGTGCTGGCGCTCGACGGGCATTTGCCGCTGTCGGCCCTGGTCAGCGTGGCCAACGAGGCGGAACGCCTGCTGCTGCTGTCGGACCAGTCGATCCTGCGCTCGCGCCATAACAAGCACCTGCTGCGTGCGCTGCGGCTGGAGGGTTGCGCCCTGGATCGGGCCGGCTTGGTGGTGGACGATTATCGCCGCCGCCTCGGCCTGGAGCCGAAGAACCTGGCGGAGCTGTTCGAGTTGCCGCTGTTCGCAGCCTTGCAGAGCGATCCGTCCAACCGCTCCGTTTCGATGAATTCCGGCGAGCCGCTCTATACCCTGGCGCGCAAGGACACTTATGCCCTGGGCGTGAAAAAGCTCGCGGCCTCCTTGATTTCGGGGCAGCCGATCGTGGCCTCGCCGCAGAGTTTCCTGGACCGGTTGAGGGGCGCCTGAGGCGAAGCAGATGAGCACCTCGGACCAAATCGAACGCTTCCGTCTGTCCGACCAGTATCAGACGCTGAAGGCCAATGTGCATCGGCATCTGATCGTGCAGATCGAGGAGCGCAACCTCGATATCTATTCCTGGCCGGCGGACAAGCTCGAGCGTTTCGTGGTCGATCAGGTCAAGCGCTTCGTGGTGGACGAGCGCCTGCCGGTCAGCCAGCGTGAGACCGAGGCGCTGGTGCGGGATGCGCGCAACGAGCTGATGGGCTTCGGCCCGATCCAGCACTTGATCGAGGACGATACGGTCAACGATATCGTCGTCAATGGGCCGCAGAATGTTTTCATCGAGCGTGCCGGCAAGCTCTATTCGGTGCCGGTGCGTTTCAACGACAACAACCACGTGATTCGCGTCATTCAGCGCATCCTGGCGCCGCTGGGCCGGCGCGTCGACGAGTCGACGCCGATGGTCGACGCGCGCCTGCCCGATGGTTCGCGCGTCAACGCCATCATTCCGCCGATCGCACTGGATGGCCCTTGCCTGTCGATCCGCAAGTTCCGCAAGAGCCCGCTGACCGCCGAGGACATGCTCAAGTTCGGCACCATCACCGAAGCGGAGCTCGAATATCTGCGCAAGCGTGTCGAGGGGCGCACCAACCTGATCGTGGTCGGCGGCACCGGGTCCGGCAAGACCACTTTCCTCAACCTGCTCAGCCAGTGGATTCCGCAGGGCGAGCGCATTGTCACGGTGGAGGATGCCGCCGAGTTGCGGCTGCAGCACGGTCATGTGGTGCGCCTGGAAACCCGGCCGCCCAATCTCGAGGGGCAGCGCGCCGTCAGCGCCCGCGACCTGGTGCGCAACGCCCTGCGCATGCGTCCGGACCGCATCATCGTCGGCGAGGTGCGCGGCGACGAGGTGCTGGACATGCTGCAGGCGATGAACACCGGTCACGATGGTTCCATGACCACGCTGCATGCCAACACCGTGCGCGATGCCATTCACCGCATCGAACTGCTGGCTGGCTTTGCCGGTTATACCGGGGGCGAGACGACCCTGCGGGGGCAGATCGCGGCGGCGCTGCAGTTGATGGTGCAAGTGTCGCGGCTGCCCAGCGGGCAGCGCAGGGTCGTTTCGATCACCGAGGTGCAGGGCTTGCAGGGGCGCGAACTGCTGCTGCGCGACCTGTTCCGCTATGAGGCGGACAGCGGCCGGCACGTCGATCTCAGGGAGGCTGCATGAGCATCGTTATTATCGCGGCGGCGTTGGCCCTGATTGGTTTTGCGATCTGGCTGTTCTCCTTCGCCCGGGGCAAGGAGCGCTCGGAAGAGGCCTTGACCCGGCTGCGCGTCAAGGATGAAACGGCGTCGGCCTTGCCGATGCTCGACAGCCCGGAGCTGCAGATTCCCGGTGTGCGCTGGGCCAGCAGGATGCTGTGGCGCGCCGGTTCCGATGTACAACCCAGGGCGGTTGCGCTCTATCTGTTGGGCCTGCTGGTGCTGCTGGTGCTGATCTTCGTCATCGGCGGGCCGGTGTTCGGCGCGCTCACCGATCTGGGCCTGCTGATCGTGATCCTGTTCGTGTTGTCGCGGCGGGCCGCGGCGCGCCGCGCCAAGATCATCGAGCAATTTCCCGGCTTTCTGGAGAACCTGATCCGCATCCTGTCGGCCGGCAACTCGCTGGAGGAATCGATCGGCTCGGCGGCGAAGGAAGCGCCCGATCCGATCCGCCCGTTGTTCGCCAGCGTCAGCCGCCAGATCCGGCTGGGTGCGCCGGTCGATCAAGTGCTGTCGGAAGTCGGCGATGTCTACGGCCTGCGCGATCTCAAGGTCATGGCGCTCGCGGCCAACGTCAACCGGCGCTACGGCGGCAGCCTGCGCGGCGTCATGAAAAGCCTGATCACCGCGATCCGCCAGCGCGCCATGGCGCAGAGGGAGTTGCGCGCGCTCACCGGAGAGACCCGTTTCTCGGCCTTCATCTTGGCGATCGTGCCGATCGGCCTTACCTGCTGGGTCTATTACAACAATCCGCTTTACTACAAGCAGATGTACCACGACCATGCCGGGTTCTGGCTGATCTGGATTGCGGGCGGCCTGCAGGTTCTCGGCGTGATCACGCTGTATCGCATGGTCAACTCGATCGGGGACGAGGAATGAGCGCCAATACTTACGCCTCGATCGTCGCCGCCTCGATTTTCTTCGGCTTGCTGACCATCGCCGCCCTGGTGGCGCTGGTGTTCTATTCCCGCTCGGAACGCCGCATCCAGCGGCGCCTGGATAGTCCTTCCGACGTGACGATCGCCGACGATTTCAACAGCGACAACACCCTGTTGCAGGGCATTGCCAAGCAGGGCAAGGCCATCGAGAAGATGATGGAAACGCAGGGCGAGACTTCGCGCCTGCTGATCCAGGCGGGCTGGCGTGATACCCAGTCACGCATGATCTACTACGCGTTCCAGGCCATCATGCCGCTGGCGATGGCCGGCCTCGCCATTGCCGGCGGATTGACCATCAAGGGCAAGTGGTTCGATCCGCCATTGATCTATGTGGTGGTATTCGGTGCGGTGGCAATCGGCATCCTGATTCCGATCCGCGTGCTGCGCATGTTCGCAGGAGCGCGCAGCCAGCGCATCCGGCGCGAGGTGCCCCTGTTCGTGCACCTGCTGGTGATGCTGTTCGACGCGGGTCTGTCCACCCGCCAGGCGTTTTCCAACCTGGTGCGGGAAGGCGGCGGCGTGCTGCCGGAGCTCGGTGTGGAGGTCAACCTGGTGCTGCGCCAGGTGGAGGCCGGCGGCGACATCTCCGAAGTGTTGCGGCATACCGGAGAAGTGCTGGAGGTGGGTGATCTCACCACCATTCTGGGCGTATTGCGGCAGGTGGACCGCTACGGCGGTGAAATCCGCGAACCCCTGCTCGACTCGCTCAAGGTGATCGAGGAACGGCGCGCGCTCGACATGCGCGAATTGGTCGGCCTGATTTCGGGTCGCATGACCCTGGTGATGGTGCTGTTCTTCTTCCCGGCCCTGCTGATCTTCAGCGCGGGTCCGGCGGTGCTTTCCTTCATGAGAGCATTCAGCGGCGTCACCGGACCATGATGCGGCTGTGGCGACTGATACCAGCGATCTTGCTGGCGGGGTGCGCATCTTCCCACCTCGGCGGTGGCGCCAGTACGGACAAGCCGGAGGATCAGGCGCCGCACCTCAAGCCGGAGGAGATTCACGCCGACCTGATCCGGCAGATGCTGGACAAGGGTCAGTACTATGCGGCGCTGGCGCATATCGAGGATGCCAAGCGCAGCGGCAGCAACGACGAGCTGACCCTGCTGGAGGGGGATGCCCGCGGCCACCTGGGGCAACGGGCCCAGGCGGACGCGCTGTACCGCAAGCTGCTCGATACGCGCTATGCGGCGCAGGCGTACCACGGTTTGGGCAGGTTGTACGTGAAAACCGACCTGGAGGGCGCCATCGGTAACCTGCGCAAGGCCGTTGAGCGGGCGCCCACCGATGTTGATTTCCGCAACGATCTAGGCTATGCCTTGATGGAAGCGGGACGCTATACTGATGCCAATCTGCAGCTGTCCACCGCTGCCGAGCTGGCGCCGGGTCAGCAGAAGAGCATCAACAACCTCATCATCCTGATGGTGCTGGTTGGCAATGAAGGCAAGGTGCAGCAGTTGGCGCAGGTGCCACCGGGGGTGACGCCGGAGCGGTTGAAGGAGTTGCGCGATTCCGCGCAGTCGATTCGGGACAGACAGAACGCCAGGGCCGCCAAGGCGGCCGGCTAGAGGAAAGGAGAGCGATATGCGCGGATGGATGATTGTTGCAGCCTGCACCTTGCCGTTCGCGGCGCTGGCCCAGCCCGACAGCAGCACGGCGGCCAATGCGCCGGCCGCGGCTCCCGGCGATGCCGCGGCGACTGCCGCCGCTGCACCCGCTGCCCAGCCTGAAGCCACGCCGGTAGCGGCCGCTGCCCCGGTGGCGGGTGAGGGCTTTGCCTCTCAGACCCGTCTTTGGCTGGCGACACAGACCAGCGGCACTTACGCCGTGACCGATGAACGGCCGATGCCGGGCGAGGTGGCAACGCTGGTCTACCAGCGCTACCTGAAGAGTTTCACGCATCCGATTCCGGAGCGTTACGAATCCGACTCCTTCAAGGCCAACAGCAGCGGCGGCAGCAGCGGTACTCCCTAAGCCGGTCTCCGCGGCGCTCCGCGTCCAGCGGCTCCAAAAAGCCCCGCAGCCACGGCTGCGGGGCTTTTTATTTGCGGCCGCGGTTTTCTCCGGCTGCAACGGCCCCGGTTTTAGCGGGAACGCAATGCGTTGCAGCGATTGGCCAGCAGGGCAAACTGCTCCGGCGACAGCGTCTCCCCGCGCATCCGCGGGTCGATGCCGAGGGCGCTGATCTGCTCCGCCGGCAGCAGCTTGCGCAGGCCGTTGGCGAGGGTCTTGCGCCGCTGCGAGAACGAGGCCGTGACCAGTTCGTCGTAGCAGCGCAAATCGTCGATGACGAACGGCGCCGGCCGCGGCGTGATCCGCACTACCGCCGAGTCCACTCTGGGCGGCGGGTTGAATGCGCCGGGGCCGACTCCGAACAGGTAGTCGGCCTGCGCCCGCGCCGCCACGGTGACGGTGAGGCGGCCGTAGTCGTCGGTGTCGGGCGTGGCGGTGAGACGGTCCACCACTTCCTTCTGCAGCATGAAGTGCATGTCGCGCACCAGCGGCGCGAACTGCAGCAGGTGGAACAGCAGCGGTGTGGAGATGTTGTAAGGCAGGTTGCCCACCAGCCGCAGCTTCATGCCGGGCGCGGCCAGGGTGCTGTAATCGAACTTCAGCGCGTCGGCCAGATGCAGTTGCAGGCCCGGCGCCTCGCCGCAGACGGCCAGCAGGTGTGGCACCACGTCGCGGTCGATTTCCACCACATGCAATTGGCCGAGCCGCTGCAGCAGGGGCGCGGTCAAAGCGCCCAGGCCGGGGCCGATCTCCACCAGCACTTCATCCGGCTGCGGATTGATGCTGCGCACGATGCGCTCGATCACCTGCGGATCGTGCAGGAAGTGCTGGCCGAAGCGCTTTTTGGCGGCGTGGTCGTTGCTCATGCCGCGGCTCCAGGCAGCTGCCGCTGCGCCAGCTCGATGGCCAGTTGCAGCGCGGCCCGCAGGCTGCCGCTTTCGGCGCGGCCGCTGCCGGCCAGGTCCAGCGCGGTGCCGTGGTCCACCGAGGTGCGGATGATGGGCAGGCCCAGGGTGACGTTCACCGCCTCGCCGAAGCCGGCGTGCTTCAGCACCGGCAGCCCCTGGTCGTGATACATGGCCAGTACGGCATCGCCCTCCGCCAGTTGCCGCGGCGTGAACAGGGTGTCCGCCGGCAGCGGCCCGCTCAGCTGCATGCCCTCGGCGCGCAGGGCCTCGAGCAGCGGCGCGATCACTTCGATTTCCTCCCGCCCGAGATGGCCGCCTTCGCCGGCGTGCGGGTTGAGTCCGCAGACCAGGATGCGCGGCGCGGCGATGCCGAAGAGGCGGCGCAGGTCGCGCTGCAGCACGCGCAGTACGGCTTCCAGCCCATTGCGGGTGATCGCCGCCGGCACTTCGCGCAGGGCCAGGTGCGTGGTGGCCAGGGCCACCCGCAAGGGGCCGGCGACGAGCATCATCACCGGCATGGGCGCACGGCACAGCTCCGCCAGGAATTCGGTATGGCCGGTAAAGGACACGCCGGCGTCGTTGATCACGCCCTTGTGCACCGGCGCCGTGACCAGGGCGTCGGCGCCGCCGGCCAGTACCTGGGTGGCGGCGAGGCGCAGCGTTTCCAGCACATAGGGAGCATTGCGCGGATCGAGCCGGCCCGCGGTGACCGCGACGGCCAAGGGCACCGGCAGGACCTGCAGTTCGCCGGGCTGGTGCTGGCTGGGTACCGCGCCGGCGTCGAGAATGCGGATGCGCAGCGGCAGGCCGAGTTGGGCCGCGCGCGACAGCAGCAACTCGGGGTCGGCGACCACCGCAAGGGCCGCCGGCAGCGGCTGCTGCGCCAGACTTACCGCGAGGTCCGGGCCGATACCTGCGGGTTCACCGGGCGTCAGCAGCAGGCGTGGCATGTCGCCAGCGGCAGGCGCGGCGTTCAGGACGCCGCAGGCGTCGGCGTCTGGCCGGGGCTGCTGTCGCTCTTGTCGCCGCCGAGGCGGTATTCGACGTAGGCCTCTTCGCGCAGGCGGCGCAGCCAGGCTTCGTACTCTTCGGCATCCTTGCGCTGCATGATCGACTGGCGTGCACGGCCGCGGCGGGCTTCTTCGGTGACGTCGCGGGTGCGGCGTTCCTCGACCTCGGCGATATGCCAGCCGAACTGGCTGCGGAAGGGCTGGCTCAGTTCACCCGGCTTGAGGGCGTCGATCTGCTGCTGGAATTCGGCGGCGAACACGCCCGGCGGCTGCCAGCCGAGATCGCCGCCGGCGTTCTTGGAGCCCGGATCGTCGGAATATTTCTTCGCCAGTTCGGTGAAGTCGCCGCCCTTCTTGAGGCGCTCGTACAGCTCGTAGGCCTGGGCGCGCGTGGCGTCCTCGTTGCGAATGGTGTTGGCGGTCAACAGGATGTGACGGGCCTTGGTTTCGTTCACCGTCTGGCGCTCGCCGGCGTCGCGTTTCTCCACCAGCTTGATGATGTTGTAGCCGTTGCTGGCCTCGATCACATTGCTGACGTCGCCGACGGCCAGCTTGGGCACCACGTTGGCGAACACGGTGGGCAGGCTGCCGCCCTTGCGCCAGCCCAGATCGCCGCCCTGCAGGGCCTGCGGGCTGTCCGAATTGGTGATCGCCAGCTGGGCGAAGTCGCCGCCGGCACGCAGCTGCTTGAGCACGCCATCCGCCTTGGTGTGGGCCTTTTCGCGCACTTCCGGGGTGGCGGCATCGGGGATCGCTACCAGGATGTGGGCCAGGTGGTATTCGGTCTGGTCGTCGCTGCCGTTGGCGGCGAGGTACTGGTCGATGTCCTGGTCGGTGACCACGATGCGCGCATCGACTTCTTTCTGCCGCACGCGGCTGACCAGCACCTGCTCGCGTACCTGTTCGCGCAGGGAGGTGAAGTCCAGGCCCTCGGCCTTCACCGATTCGACGAACTGCGGCACGGTCATCTTGTTCTGCTTGGCGATGTTGCCGATGACGTCGTTCAGCTCGCGGTCGTCGACCTTGATGCCGGCTTCCTTGGCGCGCTCGGTCTGCAGGCGCATCAGGATCAGGCGTTCCAGCACCTGGCTGCGCACGGCATCCATCGGCGGCGGGGCGATGCCGCGGTCTTTCATCTCGCCTTCGGCCATGTGAATGGCCTGTTCCAGCTCGCTCTGCAGGATCACGGTGTCATCGACCACCGCGATGATGCGATCGATGGACTGGGACTGGGAGGCGGCCGCGGCGACGGAAAACAGCAGGGCTGCGCAGGGCAGCCAGGACAGCAGCTTCATCGGGATTTACTTATTGCAGTTTGCGAAGCCCCTAGGGTACCACGGGTGAAGGCTCGCGCTTAGGCGATGACTAAATGTCGTCGCCTGCGAGCCTGACGAATTCGCCCGGAGCGAATTCGGACAGCCGGAGGCTGGCCCGAAGGGCGCATCCCAGGGATGGGATGCGCAACGCCCGGCCATGGATGGCCGGGCCGGGGGGTTAATGGGCTGAAGTCGCGCCAGGGACGGCTTTAACGCCCTTCTACGCCGGCCGGCCGCCTCCTATTCGGGCGGCGGCGCGGGGTTGGTCGGCGCGTTGCGGCCCCTGATCGGGGCATTCGGGTCGGTTGCGGGCAGCAGGTAGTCGAAGCCGGTGCCGAGCTTGCTGAAACCTTTCAGGTCCAGCTGGAAGTAGACGCCGCTGTTGAAGGTGCCGTTGGTGCCGACGTAGCGGCGATAGGTGCCGCGCAGCGCCCAGCAGCAGGTCTGGTATTCCAGGCCCAGGAAGGAGTCCTGGATCTGGTCGTTGTAGAGCGAATAGCGCACCCGCGCGGCCGCCCGCCAGCGGTCGACGATAGGGGTGGAGAAGGCCACATCGGTCTGCTCCAGGATACCGTCGACGTAGCGGTAGGCGATGTCCAGCCGGCGGCCGTAGAGGCCGTTTTCCGGCTCGCGGTAGCGCAGATCCAGCTCGGTGCGCTGGATGCGGTCGAAGGTCGAGGACCATTCCAGCAGCGCCGCCGCCGCCCAGCGCTGGGTCAGCTGGTACTCGACCTGGCCGATGTAGTCGGAACTGCCGGCGCTGGGAGTGCTGAAGCCGGGCAGGTCCACCCGCGGCGCGGTGAAGCGGTAGATCTCGCCCAGGCTGGCGGTGAGGCGTACCAGCCCCCCGTCCGGCTCGATCACCCGGGTGCTGACCGCGCTGGTCAGCTGGTTGGCGTCGCCGATGCGGTCCTGGCCGGTGTAGCGGTTGCGGGCGAACAGCTCGGGCAAGTCGAAGTCGGGCTGCCCGGAGTCGAACAGCGGCAACTCGTCCTGGGCGTGATACGGCACGTACAGGTAGAACAGCTTGGGTTCCAGGGTCTGCAGCTTGCCGGCGTCGGTCATGCGCTCGAAATGCAGGCCGCCTTCGAGGCTGGTCATCGGCAGGGTGCGCTGCGGCTGCGAGGGCTGGCCTTCGGCCGTGTCGGTAAGGTTGTAGTAGGTGTAGGACAGGTCGGTCTGCGCGGCGCTGTACCAGGCGCTTTGATCCTGTTCCCAGCGCACGTAGGGCTGGGCGATCAGGCGCTGGCCTTCCACCGAGTCGGAGCGCGCGAAATTGGTGAATTGCCCCTGGAAGCCGATCTTGGTGTCCATGTAGCTGTTGCGGCTCAGCGCATTGAGATCGATCTGCGGCAGGCGCTGGTAGGGATTGTCGTCGGTGGTGATGGAGGTGGCCACCGGCTGGTAACCCTGCACCAGGGCGGTGATGGTATAGGAGGTCGGCGCCGCATAGGTCATCTTCGCCCCCTGCGACAGGAACGAGGTGGAGGTCAGATCGACGCTGCCGCCCAGATCATTGAAATAGTTGCGGTCGCTGACCTGGGCGTACTGCGCCTCCACGCCGAGCCGCTGGTTGAGCAGGCCTTCGTGGGAGAAGTTCAGGTAGCTGCGCGAGATTTTGGCTTCCTCGTCATAACTCATGTACTCGCCGTACAGCGTGCCCTGCGAGTCCTCTGTCAGATAGCGCACACGGCCGCCGAGCTGGGGACCGCGCGAGCTCATATAGCGCGGGATCAGCGTGGCGTCGTAGTTCGGCGCCAGGTTGAGATAGATCGGCGCCCGCAGATCGTAGCCGGTGTTGTCCGAGCGCCCGACGATCGGCGGCAGGAAACCGTAGTGACGCTCGCCGTCGATGGGGAACTGAAAGTAAGGCAGGTACAACACCGGCACATGCTGGAACCACAGCACGGCATTGTGGGCGTAGCCCATGCCGGTATCCTGGTCCAGCCTCAGGGTGCCGGCCTTGAGCAGCCAGGATTCGGCATCCGGCGCGCAGGTGGTGTAGCTGGCTTGTTTCAGCGTGGCCCAACCCGCCTGCGCCACTTCGATACGATCGGAGTGGCCGCGACCGGCCAGTGGGATCAGGGTATAGCTGGCCTGGTTGAACACGCCCTGCTGCGACACCAGGTCGTAGTCCAGGCTCTCGCTCTTGACGATCAGGCTGGGATCGCGAAACAGCGACTCCGAATCGACGCGCAGATGCTGGTCTACATCGCTGTAATCCACCTGCTGCGCCGAGAATTCGCGGGCGTTCTGGCTGATCAGCACCGAGCCGGTGAGGCGCGAAATGCCGCTCTGTTTCAGCTCGACGTGATCGGCATTGAGCACCAGCCTGGAGTCCGGCGCGATCGGCGGCAGTTCGCGCGAGTAGTCGACCTGCGGGCAGGAGGCGGGAGCGGAGCGGGAATACTGCGCCAGCACGGGCGCGCAGCAGCACAAACCCAGGGTCGCCAGGGTCAGGCGCAGCGGCGATGAAAGGGCAGGTCGCAAGCGGAATTACCAGGGTATTCGTGCAAGTATGATTTTTGCGCCGAAGCGGTGCAAATATTAGGGCCGGGTCAGGACGGGCCCGGCTTGCTTACAGCGCTCGGCTTACGCCGTACAGGCCCTAGGTTATCCTAGCGAACCGCCAATCCATAAGTCTAAATCCATCTTGACCGGCTCCCCTTTGCAGTCCTTTACCGAATCCGCCGCCGCTGCCGATCCGCGCGCCAGCCAGGCTTACGCCTGGGCCTGCGGCGTGCTCGGGCTCAGCCAGGCCTCGTTTGCGCCGGCCTCCGCCGACGCCAGTTTCCGCCGCTATTTCCGCATTCGCGCCGGGGCGCAAAGCTGGATCGTGATGGACGCGCCGCCGCAACAGGAAGACTGCCGGCCGTTCGTGCGCATCGCCGGCCTGCTGCGGGAGGCCGGAGTGCATGTGCCGGCGATCGTGGCCGAGGATCACGACAACGGCTTCCTGCTGCTGTCCGATCTCGGCACACAGACCCTGCTCGACGTGATCGACGAGGCCAACGCCGACGCCCTGTTTGCCGACGCCATCGACGCCCTCATCGTGTGGCAGCGCGCCAGCCGCCCGCAGGTGCTGCCGCCGTACGACGAGGCGCTGTTGCGGCGCGAGCTCAACCTGTTCCCCGACTGGTACCTGGGCCGGCATCTGGGCGTGGAGCTGGATGCGGCCGGCCGCGAGGCCCTGGAGAGCGTGTTCCGGCAGCTGGTCGACAACGCGCTGGCGCAGCAGCAAGTGTATGTGCATCGCGACTACATGCCGCGCAACCTGATGCTGAGCCGGCCCAATCCGGGCGTGCTGGACTTCCAGGATGCGGTCTACGGTCCGCTGGCCTACGATCCGGTCAGCCTGTTCAAGGATGCCTTCCTCAGCTGGCCGGCGTCGCGGGTCGAGTGGGGGCTGCGCACCTACCATCGGCGCGCCGAAGCGGCCGGCCTGCCGGTGCCGGCCTGGCCGCAGTTCCGCCGCGATTGCGACTGGATCGGGCTGCAGCGCCATCTCAAGATCCTGGGCATCTTCGCCCGCCTGACCCTGCGCGACGGCAAGCCCAGGTACCTGGCCGACACGCCGCGCTTCGTCCGCTATGTGATGGATGTGCTGCCGGACCACCCGGAGCTGAAGCCCCTGGCCGAGCTGTTCGAGCGCCATGTGCTGCCCCGGGTCGGCGCTGGCGCATGAGAGGCCGCGCCGCGTGAAGGCCATGATCCTGGCCGCCGGACGCGGCGAACGGTTCCGTCCGCTCACCGACAGCCTGCCCAAGCCGCTGATCCCGGTGCGCGGCGAAGTGCTGATCGAGCGGCATCTGCAGCGTCTTGCCGGCGCGGGCCTGCGCGAGGTGGTGATCAATCTCGGCTGGCTGGGGCAGAGCATCGAGGAGCGGCTCGGCGATGGCTTGCGCTACGGCCTCGCCATCGCCTGGTCGCGCGAGGGCTGGCCCTGCCTGGAAACCGGCGGCGGCGTGTTCAATGCGCTGCCCCTGCTGGGCGCGGCGCCGTTCCTGCTGCTCAACGCCGACGTCTGGACCGACTATCCGCTGGCCGATCTAGCGCAGCGCGCCGCGGCGCTGCCGGACCACGATCTGGCGCACATGGTGTTGGTGCCCAATCCGCCGCATCATCCGCGCGGCGACTGCACCCTGGCCGGCGGCCGGGTGGTGCCCGCCTGCGCCGATACCCATACTTTCAGCGGCCTGTCGGTGCTGCGTCCGGCCCTGTTCGCGGGCCTGGATGGCGGCGCTTTTCCCCTGTGGCCGGTGTTGCGCGAGGCTTCGATTCGTGGTCAGGTGAGCGGCGAGATTTACGCCGGACGCTGGTCGGATGTCGGTACGCCGCAGCGCCTGGAGGCTTTGGAAAAACTCCTGGAGAAGACATGAGCAGCAATGTGATCAAGGTGCGCAAGGCCGGTGATGGCAAGATCAAGCAGCTGGTTCAGGTCAATGCCAATTCCTTCTACGCCGACGAGCCCGATCCCGTCGGCGACGGCCAGGGGCCCAATCCGCATGACCTGCTCAATGCCTCCCTTGGCGTCTGCACCGCCATGACCGTGATGCTGGTGGCGCAGCGCAAGAAATGGCCGCTGGAGGATGTGCGGGTGGAAATCACCCACGAGGAAGACGACGCCAACTACAAGATGCTGCGCAAGATCGAATTGGTTGGGCAGCTCAGCGAGGAGCAGCGCGTTTATCTGATGGGCATTGCCAACAAATGCCCGATCCACAAGGCGCTGCACAAGAAGTTCGAAGTCGAGAGTTCGTTGGTGGCCTGAGGCTGCTGCGGCTAAAGCCAAAGCAAAGGCAAGGCAGTATTAAAAGCGGGACCCCAACCTCTAACAACGTCATCCCCGCGTAGGCGGGGATCCAGTTCTGGCCGTATGCGCCGCAACCACCCCTCACCCTGACCCTCTCCCCCAAGGGTAGAGGGGACTAAAGGCAGGGTGTCGCGACGCTTTTCGTACCTTTTCTTTGGCGAGATAAAGATACCCGCCTTCAAGCCGGAACCGCACTTTCAAGCAGTGACTCCAATGGTCGCGCGCCAGCGCGTACACCAAAGCTTCAGAGCCAGAGCCCAGGACCCAGGCTAACGGAAGTAAGCCTTGGTGTATTCGTGAACCAGGGGATCGTCCAGCAGTGCTTCAATCGACAGCCACCGGTATTCGCTGTGCTGTTCCGGCGGCGGAGTGACGGTCATGCCTTCCGGCAAGGCGTGCCCGAGCACCACATAGTGCGTGCCGAAACCCGGCTGATCCCCGGCGTTCTCCTCATAGAGATGCTCGAATACCCCGAGGAGGCGCGCCTCGGCGCGCTTTGCATCCACGCCCAGTTCGTCCCGGCTGATGCGGGCAAAAGCCGCATCAAGGGTTTCGTTCTTGCGGATGCAGCCACCGGGCACGAACCAGTAGCCTCGCGCCGGCGCGTTGCGCCGTAATCCGAGCAGAATGCTGCCGGCGGCGTCGCGCACGATCAGGTCAATGGACACCAGCGGCGCCCGCGCCACGACCTCCAGGAACTGGTGCCGGGGCAGCAACGGGGCGACGGGGCGCTCAGCCGCCGGCGAGGACGCCATGCGCCTGCTGGTCGGCGTGATAGCTGGAGCGCACCATCGGCCCGCTGGCGACATGGGAGAAGCCCATCTGCTCGCCGATCACGCGCAGCCGCTCGAACTCGTCCGGATGGACATAGCGCGCCACCGGCAGGTGGTGCCGGCTCGGTTGCAGGTACTGGCCCAGGGTCAGCATGTTGACGTTGTGCGCGCGCAGGTCGCGCATCACCTGCTCGATCTCTTCGATCTCCTCGCCCAGGCCCAGCATCAGGCCGGACTTGGTGGGGACTTCCGGGTGCAGGGCCTTGAAGCGCTCCAGCAGGTCCAGGCTCCAGTCGTAGTCCGAGCCGGGACGGGCCTGCTTGTACAGGCGCGGCACCGTTTCGAGGTTGTGGTTGAACACGTCCGGCGGATTGTCCTTGAAGATCACCAGGGCCGGGTCCATGCGGCCGCGGAAGTCAGGCACCAGCACCTCGATGGTCAGCTTCGGCGACAGGATGCGCGATTCGCGGATGCAGGCGGCAAAATGCGCCGCGCCGCCATCGCGCAGATCGTCGCGGTCGACCGAGGTGATGACCACGTAGCGCAGGGCCATGTCGCGGATGGTGCGGGCCAGGTTGGCCGGCTCCTGCTCGTCCAGCGGCTTGGGGCGGCCGTGGGCGACGTCGCAGAAGGGGCAGCGCCGGGTGCAGATGTCGCCCATGATCATGAAGGTGGCGGTGCCCTTGCCGAAGCACTCGCCCAGGTTGGGGCAGGAGGCTTCTTCACAAACCGTGTGCAGGTTGTTGGCGCGCAGCGCGGCCTTGATGCGCGCCACTTCGGGCGTGCCTTGGGTCTTGGCGCGGATCCAGCTCGGCTTGCGCAGCGGCTCGGTGGTGGCTTCGATCTTGATCGGGATGCGCGCCATCTTCTCGGCGCCGCGCAGCTTGGCGCCGGCGGTGATTGGGGCGGGGGGGGCAGCGGAGGTTGGCTCGGACATGGCGGGTATTTTACGCCAGTGGCTGCAAATCAGTGATTAGTGGCCAGTGGTTAGTGATTAGTAAAGGCAAAAACGGTGCAGTTGGACTAACCACTAACCACTAACCACTAACCACTAACCACTAACCACTAACCACTGCTTCTCTACGCCGCAAGCGACTCGCGTTCTTCGATGTTCCGCACCGCCGGCCGGGATTCCGGGGCGAGGATGGCGGCTATGGCCTTCTGCGCGGCCTGCGCCAGCGCGTCGCGGTCCTGGCCGGCCTGGGGCTGGATCGGGGCGCAATAGCTCAGTTCCACCGTCAATTCGCGCTCCCGCAGCAGGCGGGCCAGATTATTGGTCAGGGTCTGCTCGCCGATGAAGGCGGCGATGTTCTCGCCGTTGGCGGCGCGGCCGTAGCGCAGGGCCAAGGGCTGCACCGGGCTGCCGCTGTCGATGGCGGCGGCGAACAGGCGCGGCTGAAACTTGAGCATGGCGCCGCCGTCGGTGGTGGTGCCTTCCGGAAACAGCATGGCCGAGCCGCCCCGGCGCAGATGCGCGGCCAGGGCCTGGATCAGCTGCTTGGTGCCGCCGGCGCCGCGGCGGATGTAGAAGGTGCCGGCGGCATTGGCCAGCCAGCCGGCGATCGGCCAGCTGCCGACTTCAGCCTTGGAGACGAAGCGGGTCAGCTCGCTGGAGGCGATGACCGAGATGTCCAGCCAGGAGATGTGGTTGCAGACGATCAACTGCGCCCCCTGCATGGGCTGGCCGTGCACGCGTACGCGCACGTTGAGGATTTTCAGCAGGCGCGCGTTCCACCAGCGGGTCAGCCGCTCCGGCTGGATGCGGCCGCTCAGGTCCATGGCGAGCAGCAGCACCAGCGCCACGCCGCTGCACAGGTGCAGGATCAGTCGGGCGCCTCTGAGGATGGCTCGCACCAGCAGTCTCGGTGGGGCGATCAGACCGGCTTGGGCGGGCGGCTGACCATGATGGCCTGGCTGTCCACCGCTTCGCTGTCACGCGCGCCGGACATGAAGTGGCGGGCGTAGCGCGAGTGCATGTCGCTGACGTTGACCAGCACGAACACGTCGGCGCAGTTGAAGTCGCGGTCCCAGTAGGGCTCGCCGCAGGCCTTGGCGCCGAGGCTGAAATAGGCCTTGAGCAGCGGCGGCATGCGCACTTTCTGCGTTGGGCGGGCGTCGGCGGCCGGCAGCGGGATCAGCGGCCGCACATGCTGCCAGTGCGGCGCCAGGTACTTGGCCTTGACCTGCTCGAGCAGGGCGTGGGCGGTGGCGCCGCCGTCTTCCAGGCCGATGCTGGCGCAGCCGAACAGGTAATCGAAACCCTGGCTGATGATGAATTCGCCCAGGCCGGCCCACAGCACGGCGATGACGGCGCCGCCGCGATACTCGGCGTCGACGCAGGTGCGGCCCACTTCCATGACGCGGCCGGGCAGGGAATCGATCATTTTCAGATCGAATTCGCCGGACGAGTAGAAACCGCCGGCCCGGGCGGCCTGCTCGTCGGTGAGAATGCGGGTGCAGGCCACCAGCCGGCCGCTGCCGACTTCGCGCACCATCAGATGCTTGCAGTAGGCATCGTATTGGTCGGCGTCGATCTGGGCGTGACCGCCGTCGATGGCGGCGCCCAGTTCGCCCGCAAAAATGCGGTAGCGCAGCCGCTGGGTTTCGAGAATTTCCGCGGGAGTTTCAGCGAAACGGACCTCGAAACGCGGGGCTGGCCGGGGCGAGTCCTTATCCATGTTCGCGGGCACTGATTGCTCCAGGTGACATGGTAATACTGTATGAAGGATGCGTTGAAACGTGATGACTTGGTGATGAAAGATTTATGACTTGGACGGCAGTTTCCAAGAGGCATCCGCCTGATTCGTGTTCCACACCTGAAAATGCAGCTGAGACAACAGGATAGGATCGCCGAGCAGGGTGTTTTTCTGGATCGGCGTGAGCTTTCCAGGACCCTGTAGCAAGGCATTATGCACCAAATTGAGGCGTGATTTCCGGGTGTCTTCGGACTGGCGCGGGCGGGCCACGCCGGCGGCGCAGACCAGGGCATTGGTGACCGGGGCGGTCACCGCCTCGGTGAAGCCCGGCGGCGTTCCGGCGCGGCGGAAGGCGGCCTGGGTGGCGCGCAGCTCCCGCGGCGGGATGGCCTCTTCCGGGATCAGGAAGAAGCGCCATTTGCGCATGGCATGGCCGATGGAGATGCGGCTGGAATAGACCGATAGCGGAATCGACAGCATCAGGGCGCCTACCACCGGCAGCAGCCACCACAGGAAAGACGGGTTGAGCCAGTACACGCCGGCGGCCCAGACCGTGCCGAGCACGGTCTGGAAGCCGTGGCGCAGCAGGGCCTCGCCCCAGCCGGTCTGCGAGTCCTCGCGCGGCGGCGATTTCCAGCTGGTGCCGAGGCCGAGCAAGGGGCTGATGACGAACTGGGTGTGGAACAGCATGCGGATCGGCGCCAGCATGGCGGAGAACAGCAGCTCGCCCAGCATGCTCAGCAGCAGGCGCAGGCCGCCGCCGTAGCTCTTGGCGCCCTGCACCCAGATCAGGACCACGCTGAGGATCTTGGGCAGGAACAGCAGGGTGGCGGTGGCGCTGAACAGGGCCAGGGCCCATTCCGGATGCCATTCCGGCCATAGCGGGAACAGCTGGTAGGGCCGCACAAAATACTCCGGCTCCTTCAGCGTCTGCACCGCCAGCAGGGCGGTGGACAGCAGCAGCGAGATGAACCACAGCGGCGCCGACAGGTAGGCCATCACGCCGGTCATGAACACCGCGCGGTGCGCCGGATGCAGGCCCTGCGCCAGGAACAGCCGGAAATTCATCAGGTTGCCCTGGCACCAGCGGCGGTCGCGCTTGAGCTCGTCGAGCAGGTTCGGCGGCATTTCCTCGTAGCTGCCGGGCAGGTCGTAGGCGATCCACACCGCCCAGCCGGCGCGGCGCATCAGCGCCGCCTCGACGAAGTCGTGCGACAGGATCTCGCCGGCCAGCGCGCCCTTGCCGGGCAGGCGGCCGAGCGCGCAGTGGCGGATGAAGGGGGCGACGCGGATGATGGCGTTGTGGCCCCAGTAATGCGATTCGCCAAGCTGCCAGAAATGCAGGCCGGCGGTGAACAGCGGGCCGTAGACGCGGGTGGCGAACTGCTGCATGCGCGCGTACAGGGTTTCGCGTCCGGCCGCCTTGGGCGCGCTCTGGATGATGCCGGCGTTGGGGTTGGCCTCCATCAGCTGCACCAGGCGCTTCAGGCACAGCCCGGACATGACGCTGTCGGCGTCGAGAATCACCATGTAGCGGTAGTTGCTGCCCCAGCGGCGGCAGAAGTCGGCGATGTTGCCGCTCTTGCGCTTGATGCGGTGGATACGGCGCCGGTAGAAGATGCGGCCGAAGCCATCGATCTCGCGGCACAGCTTGAGCCAGCCGTCCAGCTCGGCCACGCGCACGTCGGGATCGCCGCTGTCGCTGAGCAGGTAGAAGTCGAAATGGCGCAGCTGCCCGGCCTTGGCCACCGACTCGTAGGTGGCGCGCAGGCCGGCGAGGACGCGCGGCACGTTCTCGTTGCAGATCGGCATCAGGATGGCGGTGCGCGCCTTGTCGTCGATCGGCGTGTCCTCCGCCGCGGTGCCGGAGATGGCGTAGCGGTCGCCGCGGGCCAGCAGCAGCAGGAAGCCCATCATGGCGGTCCAGAAGCCCATCGAGACCCAGCCGAACAGGATCACGTACAGCACCAGGATGGCCATTTCCAGCACATGGCGGCCGTGGTAGGGCAGCACCGCGGTCATGTAGTAGGTGGCGACGATGGTCTGCAGCACCGTCAGGAACAGCAGCACCGAGCGGCGCAGCGCCGCGACGCGATGCCAGCTGCCCAGGGCATCGGGCGAATCCGGCAGGACGTCCTCGTTTTCCCCCACCGGCGCCAGCGGCGTGTGGCCGCCCACCAGGCGGCCGCGCAGGCGGCGCAGCACGCGCCGCAGCGGATTGGTTTCCCAGGGTAGCGGCACCATCGAGGCGCGCTTCAGCGGCGGCGTGCTGACCAGCCGTGTTTCGCCGCGCACATCGGTGGTGCGGATACTGTCGGCGCGGGCGTCGCCGCGCCTGTGTGGCGGCGCGAAGGCCAGCTTCAGACGCGCCAGGATCGAGCTGTAGGCCGCATTGTCGGGGTCGGTCGCGGCTTCGCCTTCGCCCGGCGGCGCTTTGGCCGCCAGCAATAGTTGCAGGCGCTCGAGGCTGCCCGCGGCGTCCCGCCCGAGTTGCGCCCGCGCTTCCGGCGACAGCGGCAGTTGTGCGAGATAGGCGTCGAGGGCTGAATTGGGCGCGGCGGACTGATCCATGAGGCTCATTGTACGGGGCATCGCGGCTGCGATCCGCGCTCTGCCCCCGGCTGCGGTGACAGGCGCTGGTCTGAAGCTATTCTGCTTCTCGGACGGGTCTTAATTGTGTCATTCATCTTCGCCTTCCTTGGCGCGACTTCGCCGTATCGGCGCAGCCCTGCCATCCATGGCAGGCGTTCTGGCTGCTCACGCAGCTTTTCACCCCGGCGGCAGGATGTAGCTCCAGGTTTCGGACAGGGTGCTGTCCTCGCCGCGCAGGTAAGCGCGCAGTTCCAGCGGCTTGTCGTCGTCGACGCGGCGGAAGCGCAGGGTCAGGCGCCAGCCGTTGGTGACGTCGTTGTGCACCGTGCTGCGCTCCAGCAGTTCGCCGTTGGGGCCGACCGAGACGATGCCCTCGACCTTGGCGTCGGCCTTGAGCTTGTCCAGTGCCGGGCCGACGAAGTCGATGACGTAGCTGATGCTGTTGTCGGGGTTGCGGGTGAAGCCGCGGCCGCGGCGCGTCTGCATCACCCAGGACAGGTTAGGCCGGGTGTCCTTGTCGCCCTGCCAGTGCAGGATGTAGTTCAGGTCCATCGACTGGCCGGCTTGCGGCGTGTTGTCGGGCACCCAGTAGGCGACGACGTTGTCGTTGGTTTCGTCGGGCGAGGGGATATTGACCAGTTCGACCCGGCCCGGGCCCCACAGGCCCTGCGGCTCCACCCACAGGCTCGGGCGCAGATCGTAGCGCAGATCCAGGTCCTCGTAGTCGTGGAAGCTGCGGTCGCGCTGCATCAGGCCGAAGCCCTGCGGATTGGTCATGCCGAAGGAGGTGACCTGCAGGCGCTTGGGGTTGATCATCGGCCGCCAGATCCACTCGCCGGTGCCGGAGTGCATCGACAGGCCGTCGCTGTCATGCACCTCGTTGCGATAGTCGTCGGTCGCCGGGTGCTGATTCTCGCCGAACAGGTACATGCTGGTCAGCGGCGCCAGACCGAGCTTGCTGACGTTTTCCCGCAGGAACACGCGCGACTTCACGTCCATCGTGGTCTCGTCGCCGGGCTTGACCTCGAAACGGTAGGCGCCGGTGATGCGGCGGGAGTCGAGCAGGGCGTAGATGACCAATTGCTTGTCGCCGGGCTTGGGCCGTTCGATCCAGAATTCGCTGAAGCGCGGGAATTCCTCGCCCGACAGCAGGCCGGTGTCGATCGCCACGCCGCGGGCGGACAGGCCGTAGCGCTCGCCCTTGCCGACGCCGCGGAAATAGCTGGCGCCGCGAAACACCAGCATCTCGTCCTTCTGTTTCGGGTTGTTCAGCGCGTAGTGGACGCGGAAACCCGAGAAGCCCAGGTTCTTGAACTGCTCCGGATCGATCTGGGCGCCGCCGAAATCGAAGTCGGTCGGGTTGTAGCGGATCTCGTGTACGCCATAGGGCCCGATCTCGTTGATCTTGACCGGCTGGTTGTAATACTCGCCCTCGTGGAAAAACTGCAGTTCGAACGGCAGCTTGTCCTTGGCCCAGTGGGCCTGCTCGGGCTTGAAACGGATGGCGTTGTATTTGTCGTAGCCCAGATCTTGCAAGGCCTGCGGCAGCCGGGTGTCCGGGCTCTTGTAGGGCTGGGCGGCCAGCTGCTTGGCGCGCTGCGCCACGTCGTTGAAGCCGAATGCCGCGCCGGCATGGGCGCCGGCCGGCAACAGGCTGGCGGCGGCGAGCGCAACAGCCGCGACACCGCGTCCCAGCCTGGTTCTGGGGTTCAGATTCATGTAGTTATTCTGCGAAAAACGGGGTGTAAAGACGGAATTTTACAGCCTGAAACAGGTTCGTGGCCGCTTTTGTGCGGCCGTCGCCGGTCCCCGTCAGGTTCCGGGCAATGGCAGGCGGATGCCTAGGCAAGGGCGTTGCCGGTGCCGGTGAAGCTGGCGTGCACCGAGCGCATGCGGTTCACCAGCAGGCAGAACAGGTCGGCGGTGCGCTCGGCGTCGTAGATCGCGGAATGGGCTTCCTTGGCGTCGTAGGGCAGGCTCGCCGCTTCCAGCGCGCGGGCCAGCACCGTCTGCCCCAGCACGGCGCCGCCCAGCGTCACCGTGTCGAAGGCGGAGAAGGGATGGAAGGGGTTGCGCTTGATGTCGGAGCGGGCCACCGCGGCGTTGAGGAAGCCGAGGTCGAAGTGGGCGTTATGGCCGACCAGGATGGCGCGGGTGCAGCCCTGCTCGGATACCGCCTGGCGCACCGGCTTGAACACCTTGGCCAGGGCCTCGCGCTCGGGCATGGCCAGGCGCAGCGGATGGTGCGGGTCGATGCCGTTCACTTCCAGCGAGGCGCGCTCGATGTTGGCGCCCGGAAACGGCTCGACGTGGGCGGCATAGGTTTCGCCGCGCACCAGGTTGCCCGCCTCGTCCAGCCGCACCAGCACCACGGCGATCTCCAGCAGGGCGTCGGTGACGGAATTGAAGCCGCCGGTCTCCACGTCCACCACCACCGGCAGAAAGCCGCGAAAGCGCTGGCCCATGCGGGGCGGTTGGGGGATCGGGTCCATGGACGGGCGGCTGCGGGAGGGACAGCACTATAACATCGTGCTGCCAGGCGGTTACGCGGTGGCCCGGCGGGGGCTTATAATTCCCGCGCTTTTTCGCCGTCTCCCGCCCCCATCGCGTTCCAGACACCATGACCCAAGTCCGCAAAGTCGCGCTCGCCTATTCCGGCGGGCTGGATACCTCCGTCATTCTCAAGTGGCTGCAGGACACCTACCACTGCGAAGTGGTGACCTTCACCGCCGACATCGGCCAGGGCGAGGAGCTGGAGCCGGTGCGCCCGAAGGCACAGGCGCTCGGCGTCAAGGAAATCTTCATCGACGACCTGCGCGAGGAGTTCGCGCGCGATTTCGTCTTCCCGATGTTCCGCGCCAACGCGATTTACGAGGGCGAATACCTGCTCGGCACCAGCATCGCGCGCCCGCTCATCGCCAAGCAGCTGGTGCAGCGCGCCCGCGAGACCGGCTGCGACGCCATCGCCCACGGCGCCACCGGCAAGGGTAACGACCAGGTGCGCTTCGAGCTGGGCGCGTATGCGCTGTGGCCGGAAGCCAAGGTCATCGCCCCCTGGCGCGAGTGGGATCTGAATTCGCGCGAGAGCCTGCTGGCCTACGCCGCCAAGCACAACATCCCCATCGCCAAGAAGAAGGACGGCGGCAGCCCCTATTCGATGGACGCCAACGCCCTGCACATCAGCTACGAAGGCGGCGGCCTGGAAGATCCCTGGTGGACGCCGGACGATTCGATCTGGCGCTGGACCAAGAATCCGGAAGATGCGCCGAACGAGGCCGAGTTCATCACCATCGGCTACGAGAAGGGCGATCCGGTGTCGATCAACGGCGAGAAGCTGACGCCCTACCAGCTGCTCGACCGGCTCAACCAGCTCGGCGGCAAGCACGGCATCGGCCGTCTCGACATGGTGGAAAACCGCTATGTCGGCATGAAGTCGCGCGGCTGCTACGAAACTCCAGGCGGCAGCATCATGCTCAAGGCGCACCGCGCCATCGAGAGCCTGTGCCTGGACCGCGAAGAGGCCCATCTGAAGGACGAGATCATGCCGCGCTACGCCAGCCTGGTCTACAACGGCTACTGGTGGAGCCCGGAGCGGCGCATGCTGCAGGCCCTGATCGACGACAGCCAGCACCGCGTCAACGGCGAGGTGCGGCTCAAGCTGTACAAGGGCAGCATCTACAACGCCGGCCGCCGCTCGCCGGATTCGCTGTTCGACGCGCGCCTGAGCACGTTCGAGGACGATCGCGGCGCCTACAACCAGAAGGATGCGGAGGGCTTCATCCGACTCAACGGCCTGCGCTTGCGCACCGGAGCCAAGCGCGACAAGCGCTAAGAAGTGCTTTGTAGGTTGGGGTGAGCGCAGCGAACCCCAACGTCTTCGGCCAAGTCATGCAATGTTGGGGTTCGCTGCGCTCACCCCAACCTACGGGCTGATCCGGCCTTGCCGGTTCAGCCGGAAGGCGGGTTCCGCGGCTTGCCGCCGAACAGCTTGCGGAAGAAGCCGGCCACGGCCACCAGGCCGATGATGATGAATTTCTTGGCGGCGAGCAGCAGCAGGCCCAGCTTGGCGAACAGGCCGGCCTTGGCGGCGATGCCGCCGGCGACCAGCGCCGCGAGGCCATAGGCCGCCACCTTGTCGGTGCTGGCGTTGAAGTCGGTATAGCGGTTGCCGTCGGTGAAATTGGTGAAGGCCAACACCTTGGGCAGCTGTTCCTTGATGGTGGGCAGGTCGCGCATCGCCGCCACCGCATTCAGTTCCAGCACGCCCTGGCGGCCGAGCACGCGGATGCTGTAGTTCAGCGTGTTCACCTCGGCGTCGTCGGCCTTCAATTCCTTCGCCCAGATCATCTTGTGGGTCTGCGCGTCGTAGCTGGGCGGCTCGGCCCAGCCCAGCAGGTGCAGGCCGGCATAACCCTGCTTCTTGCGCGCCTCGTTCTCCGCCACGTCTTCCTTCTGCATTTTCTGCAGCAGTTCGGTGTAATCGATCTTGGCGGCGTCGGCGTCCGAGACATGGCCATCGTCGTTGTAGGTGACGACCACGCCCCAGCCGTCGCGCCCCAGCGGGCTCACCGCCTGCGGCATGATCATGCCCAGGGTCTTGATGCCGGGCGGGTTGCCCCAGCCCTGGCTGAGCAGGCGTTCGGCGTCGGCCGGCGACAGGTAGTAGAAATCATCGTTGAGCTGCAGCGTGGCGATGTCCTTGGGCAGCTTGATGGTGCCGTGCTGCGGCTTCAGCGAGGCCAGCAGCTGCTCGGCTTTCTGCTGTCGCTGGCTGGCGTCCGGCTCGGCGGGAGCGGGGACCGGATCGGCGTAAATAGGCGGCGCGCACAAAAACAACGCCGCCAGCAGCAGGCGCGGAAATTTCATCGACGGTCCCTATCTCTTGCAATAAAAATGACAGGCAGCATAGCCGCAGCGGCCTTATCATCGCCATCGGAAACCAGCGACTTTGTGAAGTCCGTCACCATTGCGGCGGGCGGAGATAAAATTGGCCCACCAGGACGCCCCCGCTCCCGAGGACATGATGACCCATACCGACGACTTGCAGCCCCGCTATATCCGCGCCAACGGCATGGAGTTCGCCTACCTTGAGTCGGGTGGCGGGGAACCGGCGGAGGGAGCGGCGAGCCAGCGTCCGCTGGTGCTGTGCCTGCACGGCTTCCCCGACACCGCCTGGAGCATGGCCGGCCTGGTGCGCAAGCTGTCCGCCGCCGGCTTCCGCGCGGTGGCGCCGTTCATGCGCGGCTACCCGCCGGGCGCGCTGCCCGAGGACCGCGACTATTCCGGCCTGGCCCTGGGCCGCGATGTCATCGCCCTGGCCGAGCACTTCGGCGCGCAGGATGCGATGGTGGTGGGCCATGACTGGGGCGCGCTGGCCGCCTACAGCGCCGCCGCGCTGCGGCCGGACCGCATCAAGCGCATCGTCACCGCCGCGGTGCCGCATCCGCGGCGCTTCCTGCTGCGGCCCTCGCGCGAGCAGCTGCGCGCCTCGCATTACATGTTCAAGTTCCAGCTGCCGGGCTGGCCGGAACGGCGCATCCGCGAAAACGATTTCGCCTGGCTGCGCGACCTGGCGCGCAGCTGGTCGCCGGGCTGGGAGCCGACCGAGGAGTATTTCGGTCCGGTCAAGGCGGCGTTCTCCGATGTGCAGCGGCTGAAGGCGGCGCTGGGCTATTACCGCGCCCTGCCGCTGTCGCTGCTGCAGCGCGAGGCCTGGCAGTTCCTGCTCAAGCCGATCTATGTGCCGGCGCGGGTCATCTACGGCGAGAACGATGCCTGCATCCTGCCTTCCAGCTTCCTCGATCAGGAGCACCTGTTCGGCGACAAGTACGAGCTGGTCGGCATTCCCAAGGCCGGGCATTTCATGCACCTGGAAGCGGCGGACCAGTTCGCCGAGCGGGTCATAGAGTTTCTCCGGGCTTAGGCTTTGCCCAGATGCGACTGGCAGACCCTGCGGGCATTCTGCAGCTGATCGTCATCCGGAAAACGCTGCAAGCCTTGCTCAGTCAGCGCCAGCGCTCCGGGCCAGTCCGATTGGTCGGCATGGGACTTGATCCAGGCGATCCAGCAATATCGCTCGATGGTTTCCAGATTCTTGTCCGCCTGGAAGCGGTTCCGCGCCTGTACCATGGTTTCGATTGCCGCTTTCCAGTCCTTGCGGTCCTCCAGGGTCTTGCCCCAGTTTGCCCAAGCCGCTAGCTCGTTGCCTTTGAGCAGTTCGCCGTCCGGGTAGATTTTCAGGCCGCGCTGGGCGACCTCAATCGACTGCTGCCATTGAGCCGCGTCAATCAACGCCTTGCTCCAATTGATCCAGCTGTTGAGTTCGAGGTCCCGCAGGTTGCGGTCTTCGGGGAAACGCACCCGCGCCTTTTCATAGACGTCGATTCCGTCCTGCCATTCCCTCGCCTGGACATGCGTATTGCCCCAGTTTCCCCAGGCCGCTAGTTCGTTGCCCTTGAGCAATTCCCCGTCCGGATAGATTTTCAGGCCACGCTGGGCGACCTCGATCGACTGCTGCCATTGCGCCGCGTCGATCAGCGCTTTGCTCCAGTTGATCCAGGCACTGAGCTCAAGGCTCCGCAGGTTCTGGTCCCCGGGGAAACGCGCCCGCCCCTTTTCATAAACGTCGATTCCGTCCTGCCATTCTCCGGCCTGGACGTGCGCGTTGCCCCAGTTCGACCAGGTGGCCAGCTCGTTGCCGACCAGGTTTTTATCGTCGGGGAAGCGCTCCTGCGCCTGGGCATAGGTATGGATCGCTTCCTGCCATTGCTTGGCGTTGAAATGGGCCTGGCCTGCGCCGAACCATGCGGCCAGTTCGTTGCGCTCAAGCAAATGGTCGCCGGGGAAGCGCTGCAATCCACGTTCGCAGATGTCGATCGCCTGGGCCCAGTTCCGTGCATTGTTCTGGGCATTGCTCCAGTTGATCCAGTGCGGGCGTTCGGCATCCTGCAGGTCCCGGTCGCCGGGAAAGTCCTGATAGGCCGAGGTGAGGGTGTTGAGCGCGGCCGCGAAATCTCCATGCTGGGCTTGCTGCAGCGACAGCCTCGACCAGGCCGCCTTTTCGTTTTGAGCCAGCACCGCATCGTCGGGGAATCGGTGGTGCGCCTTTTCGGCGACGTCCAGCATGCCTGTGAAATTGCCGGAGCCCTCGTCGTCCATGCACCAGCTGGCCCAGACGAATATTTCGTTCTGCTTGAGCAGGTCCACGCCTGGCAGCCTAGTCTGGGCGGCGGCGTATACCGCCTGCGCTTCCGGCCATTTCTTGTCTTTGACCAGGGCCATAGCTTGCCGGTTGTACAAGTCCGTCTCGTAGTTCTTGATGTCGGCAAGCTGCTGGCCCTGAAAACCCGGGCGCGCTGCATCGATGATGGCGATCGCGTCCGCCCAATGCTCCCGCTTGGCCAGGTCTTCGGCCGGGCTGATGTAAATCCAGGTCTGCATCGCTTCGAAGCCGCCCCGGGGCGCGGCCTGGGCAGCATTGCGCAGTATGGCCAGCGCGGCGTCGCGCCGGCCGGCCTGGATTTCCGTGGTGGCCCATTGCTGCCATGCGGCCAACTGGTTGTCGTTGAGCAAGGCGTCGTCTGGGGCCAAGGTCAGGCCGGCCGCAAGCTCCTGCACTGCCTCCTGGAACCGCTGCGCCCGGATCAGATCGACGCTCCAGTTGGCCATGGTGCCCAGCGTGTTCTTTACGGCAGTGGCGTTTTCCGGATCGAGGCTGAGCGCGCGGAAGTAATCGGCCAGCGCCAAGGCATTGCGGCCGCCATTGCCGTTGATGACGCCGTGGTTGTAGTAGACCACCGCGGCAAGGCCGATGTCTCCGACTTCGCGGCGCAGTTCGCGCTTGTCGGTCGGAGGACGGCTGAAGCCGGTCAATCGTTCGAACAGTCCGAGGCTTTTCGGGTCGCGGTCCGGATTGAAGCCGCCTTCAACCGTGGTTTCGATGTCGGCATGCAGGGTGCCGTCGTAGAGCACTGCGAAGGCGTGATCCGGCACCTCGATCGCCCGCACGTCCAGCCCCAGGTGTCGCCCCACCATCGTGTACAGCAGGGCGGAGGACACGCAGTTGTAGCCGCCGCTGTCGAGCAGGGCGGACAGGTCGGTCTGGTCTTTTACATAGCTTTTCAGCGCGCCGCTTTGATACAGCCATCGGAGCAGCCGGCCGCCCCGATCGAAGGCGGTCCCGCCGGGGCCCACCGCCTGTGCGGCGGCGGCTTCGATGGCGGCCAGCCTGGCCAGATAGGGAGCGCGATCCTGCGCGGTCCGGACGCCGCTGGCGATGAGGGCGGCTTCTTCGTAGCTCCACTGATCAAGTTTGCCGTCGGCAGCGTCGGCAAACAGCGATTGCTCGTCCGGGCTCACCGAGATATCGACTGCGGAAATGGTTTTCAGGCGAGCCAACACATCCAGGGCAGCTGCCGGCGATTGCTTGAACGCGTAGTTGCTGGCCGGAGCGCCCTCGTGGCCGAGCACTTTCACGGCGGCCGCATCGATGCTGTCCCGGCCGACCGATGGCGTGAAACGCAGCATGATCCAGCGCGCCGCCGCCGGCTGGAAACTCAATTCCTGCTCCGCGGCCTTGGGCGCCAGTGGATCGCTGCGTACCGAGCGGAACCCCGCCTGCGGGGACAGTGTGGAAACCAGTATTTCGATGCGTGCCGTGGACGACGCCTGCGGTACCCGTATCGTTACCCGGTCCGCCGTGACCACCGCTCCTTCAAAGCCGAACACCACGTCGAGCGGCACGTTGGGCTGCGCCTTGACGCTGGGCACCACGGCAGGATTGTCTTCGAACAGGGTCGTGAGCGCCGAGGCATCGTCCAGCGTGGCCGTACTGCGCTCGATGTGGGCGGTCGGCAGCCGCAGCAGATTCACTTCCGCCGGCGCGCTGCTGTCAATCGCCCCTGCCGGAGCTACCCAGACGGCGCACAGCAGTGCAATCGGTCCCGCGCAGTATCCGGCGCGCAGGATGCGCCTCACTTGAATTTCACGGCCGAGAATTCCCCAACCCCTAGATAGCAAATTCTAGCGTGGCGGCTACGCCCCGGGCAAAGTGGAATTACCCGGCCGTTGATCCATGGATCCAGGCGCCGACCTGATGACAGGCCCCATGACGGCTCAGTGTTCCCGCGGCGAATGAATGAACAGGCGGCCGCCCTTGAAGTCCATGGTGTCGAGGCTGGGTAGGGGGTTGTCCCGCACCACGGCGGCGGCGGCGATGGTGGCGGCGATATTGCGTTCGGCGAGCGCGCCGGCTTCCTGGCGCGGCGGATCTGCGCCGAAGGCAAAGGCCACGCCGGCCTGATGTTGGGACGGCCGGATCACCAGTGTGGCGTGATCCATCCATGACGAGCGGTCGGTGGCGCAGGCGGCGAGCAAACAGCTGAAGCTGAGCGCGGCGATGGTGGCGCCGTACACAGCACTCTGCAACAGACTTTTGCCTGTCGTCTGCACCGCAGGCCTCCTATGCGGACTACGACGCTTTCACTGTAGACCTGTGCGTTGCGCAATAAGTGCCCGGTCATCCGTGAAATAGAGCCGCCGATCATGCAGCTGGCTCAGTTCTCATGTTGCGGCGCGTCAACCTGGCCGTGGCGATCGATCTGGTGGACCCTGGGTTACACCGTCTTTCTGCCGCGCGGCGCAGCTTGCGCCAGCTCGGGGAATGCCTCCGCCATGCCCAGCACCTCGCCGCAACCGGCGCTGTCGTAGCCCGGCAGGGCGTTCACCGCGCGCTGGAATTCGCGGCTGCGCAGGATGTCGAGGATGCGCCGCATCATCGGCGCGTCGAGCAGCTTGGCGTTGCAGATGAAGAAGTAGCGCTCCCGCGCCACCGGCAGGAAATCCAGCTCGAAGCGCCGCGCCGCCGGTTCCACGCCGAGGCCGGCGTCGGCCATGCCGCTGGCGACGTAGGCGGCCACCGCGGCGTGGGTGAATTCGCAGTTGTCGTAGCCCTGGATGGCGCGGCCGTCGAGCTGTTCCCGCTGCAGCAGCAGGTCCAGCAGCAGGCGCGTGCCGGAGCCTTCATGACGATTGACGTAGCTGACGCCGGGGCGGGCCAGGTCGGCGACGCCGCCGATGTTCTTGGGGTTGTGCGGCGCCACCATCAGGCCCTGGCGCCGCGTGGCCAGGTGCACCAGGCGCTGCTTGTCCGGGCGCAGCATCTGCTGGTAATGCTGCAAGGCCAGCGGCTGCAGCTCGCCCAGGGGCACGTGGAACCCGGCCAGGTCGCAGCTGCCGCTGTTGAGCGAGCCTAGGGCCTCCTGCACGTTGCGGTATTTCAGGTCGATCGGCACCTGCTCGTGCTGCAGCGACTGGCGCAGCGTCTGCACCGCGAAGCCGTGGCTGGCGTGCAGGCGCAGGATGCTCTGCGCGTGCGACAGCGCCCGCTCCACCTCCACTTCCAGCTCCGAGGCCAGGCTGTCGAGCAGCGGCGACAGGCGCGCGGCGATGCGCTTGTCGGCCCACACCAGCTTCTCGCCCAGCGGGGTGAGCTGGGCGCCGCGGCCGCGCACCATTTTCACCAGCGGCACGCCGAAGGCCTGCTGGCCTTCCTGCAGCAGGCCCCAGGCATAGCGGTAGGACAGACCCATCTGCGCCGAGGCCGCGCTCAGGGTATGGGTTTCGTGCACCTTGGCCAGCAGGCTGACCAGGTGCGGCATCAGCTGGCGGCCGTCGTCCCGCTCGAGTTGCCACTGCGGCTTGATCGACATCTTGAGCATACTTCTGATCCTTTCTTGCCGTTTCGGCAAATAGGCTTAAAAAAGCCTATTCAATTGGAACGCCTATTCATATTTATAGCAAGCAATATTGATGCTAGTTTCACTCGCAGTCCAATCGAGCAGGCAGGCGCAATATGTTCTATTGGGCATATATAAATAAACCGAGGAGAGCACATCATGTCGAGTATCGGAGGCGCGATTCCAGAGCCCGCCCTGGGCCGGAGCGCGGGAATTCTGGACAAGGAAAGAACCGTTGCCGGTCCAGGCTTCAACCGCTGGCTGGTGCCGCCGGCGGCGCTGGCCATCCACCTGTGTATCGGCATGGCTTACGGCTTTTCGGTGTTCTGGTTGCCGATGTCCAAGCTGCTGGCCAGCCCTGACGCATCCTGCCCCAAGTCCGGCGGTTGGAGCGCCGACCTGTTCACCACCAGCTGCAACTGGTCGGTGGCTTCGGAGACTTTCACCTTCACCCTGTTCATCGTCGTGCTGGGTCTGGCTGCGGCCCTGTGGGGCGGCTGGCTGGAGCGGGCGGGACCGCGCAAGGCCGGGGTGGTGGCGGCCCTGTGCTGGAGCGGCGGGCTGGTGCTCGGCGCGCTCGGCGTGTACCAGCACCAGCTGTGGATCGTCTGGCTCGGCACCGGCGTACTCGGCGGTATCGGTCTGGGGCTGGGCTACATCTCGCCGGTATCGACGCTGATCAAGTGGTTTCCGGACCGGCGCGGCATGGCCACCGGCTTCGCCATCATGGGCTTCGGCGGCGGCGCCATGATCGGTGCGCCGCTGGCGGCAATGCTGATGAAGCATTTCGCCGACGACGGCGGCAATGGCGTGTGGCAAACCTATCTGGTGCTGGCGGCGCTGTATTTCGTCTTCATGCTCGGCGGCGCCTTCGGCTACCGCGTGCCGCCCAACGGCTGGAAGCCGGCCGGCTGGAATCCGCCGGAGAGCAGCGGCCAGGCCATGATCACGCGCCGCCATGTGCATCTGAGCAAGGCCTGGAAGACACCGCAGTTCTGGGCCATCTGGGGTGTGCTGTGCCTCAATGTCAGCGCCGGTATCGGCGTACTGGCGATGGCCTCGCCGATGTTCCAGGAAGTGTTCGGCGGCAGGCTGCTGGGAGTCGATACCGCGGCCGGCGGCCTCACGCCGGAGCAGAAGGGCGCCATCGCGGCGATCGCCGCGGGGCTGGTGGGCCTGCTCAGCCTGTTCAACAGCCTCGGCCGCCTGTTCTGGGCCTCGCTGTCCGACCGGCTCGGACGCAAGAACACTTATTACATATTTTTCCTGCTCGGCATCGTGTTGTATTGCCTGCTGCCGACCTTCGGCCATCTCGGCGCGGTGCTGCTGTTCGTCGCCACCGCCTGCGTCATCCTGTCCATGTACGGCGGCGGCTTCGCCACCGTGCCGGCCTATCTGGCCGACATGTTCGGCACGCAGATGGTCGGCGCCATTCACGGCCGCCTGCTCACCGCCTGGTCGGCGGCCGGCGTCATCGGTCCGGTGCTGATCGCCAGCCTGCGCGATTTCGAAAAGGCGCAGGGCGTGCCCGGCAACCTGGTCTATGACGTGACTCTCTACATCCTGGCGCTGCTGCTGCTCGGCGGCCTGATCTGCAATTTCCTGATCAAGCCGGTGGCGGAAAAGTACCAGATGACCGACGAGGAATTGCAGGCCGAGCGCAGCCTCGCCCACGAGGTGACGGCCGATCCCCGCGCCGCCACGGCGGCTCGCGGATCGGCGGGCCTCGGCACGGCGCTGGCCTGGCTGGCGGTGGGTGTTCCCTTCCTGTGGGGCTTGTGGACCGCGTTGCAGAAGGCCGCGGTACTGGTCCATTGAATCGAGGCGGCCAATGAACGGATTGCGAGGTTTTTGATGAAACGGCAGTTGCAGGAACAGGCGATACGTCCGATGCCGGCCGCGCGGCCGCTGGCCGAAGGCCAGCGCGCCGAGGTGATGGAGGTGATCGAGCGGCTGCGCGCGCTGCCGGGCGCGCTGCTGCCGATCCTGCATGGCGTGCAGGACGCCCTCGGCTATGTGCCGCCGGGGGCGGTGGCGCTGATCGCGGCCGAGCTGAATCTGACGCGCGCCGAGGTGCATGGCGTCGTCACTTTCTATCACTATTTCCGCACCACCAGGCCGGGCCGGCAGGTGCTGCAACTATGCCGCGCGGAAGCCTGCCAGGCGCTGGGCGCGGCGGCGCTGGAGCGGCATGCGAAGCAGCGCCTCGGCGTGGACTTTCACGGCACTACGGCGGATGGCCGCTACACGCTGGAGCCGGTGTACTGCCTGGGCAACTGCGCCTGCGGACCTTCGCTGATGCTGGGTCAGGAACTGCACGGGCGGGTCAGCGCCGAGCGCTTCGACGCCCTGGTGGGAGCCGCTTCGTGAGCGTGCGCATCTATATTCCGCGCGATGCCAGCGCGCTGTCGCTGGGCGCCGAGTCGGTGGCGGCGGCCATCGCCGCCGAGGCGCAGCGGCGCGGCATCGAGCTGCGCGTGACGCGCAATGGTTCGCGCGGCCTGTTCTGGCTGGAGCCGCTGGTCGAGGTGGAAGCGGCCACCGGCCGCGTCGCCTACGGGCCGGTGCGCCTGGAGGATGTGCCGGGCCTGTTCGATGCCGGCTTCACCGAGGGCGCCCGGCATCCCTTGCGGCTCGGCCCCACCGAGGGGATTCCCTATCTGAAGCGGCAGGAGCGCCTGACCTTCGCCCGCGTTGGCCTCACCGATCCGCTGAGTCTCGACGACTACCTGGCGCATGACGGCTGCCGCGGCCTGCGCAACGCCCTGGCGATGGCGCCGGCCGACATCGTCAAGGCCGTGACCGACTCGGGTCTGCGCGGCCGCGGCGGCGCGGCGTTTCCCACCGGCATCAAATGGAAGACGGTGTTGGGTACCGAGTCGGCGCAGAAATACATCGTCTGCAACGCCGACGAGGGCGACTCCGGCACCTTCTCCGATCGCATGATCATGGAAGGCGATCCTTTCGTGCTGATCGAAGGCATGACCATCGCCGGGCTGGCGGTGGGCGCCACGCAAGGCTACATCTACCTGCGCTGCGAGTATCCGCATGCGCATCGCGCACTGAACGCCGCCATCGCCGCCGCCTATGCGCGCCACTGCCTCGGCGCGGATGTGCTCGGCAGCGGCCGCCGCTTCGATCTGGAAGTGCGGCTCGGCGCCGGCGCCTACATCTGCGGCGAGGAGACCTCGCTGCTGGAGAGCCTGGAGGGCAAGCGCGGCCAGATCCGCTTCAAGCCGCCGCTGCCGGCGATCAAGGGGCTGTTCGGCCAACCCACGGTGATCAACAACGTCATCAGCTACGCCACAGTGCCGCTGATCCTCGACCGCGGCGCCGAGTTCTACAAGGAATACGGCATGGGCCGCTCGCGCGGCACCCTGCCGTTCCAGCTCGCCGGCAATATCAAATACGGCGGCCTGGTGGAAAAGGCCTTCGGCGTCACCCTGCGCGAGCTGCTTTACGACTACGGCGGCGGCAGCTACAGCGGCCGGCCGATCCGCGCGGTGCAGGTCGGCGGTCCGCTGGGCGCCTACATACCGGCCGCGCAGTTCGACGCGCCGATGGATTACGAGGAATTCGCCAAGATCGGCGGCATGGTCGGTCATGGCGGCCTGGTGGTGTTCGACGACACGGTGGACATGGCGGCGCAGGCGCGCTTCGCCATGGAGTTCTGCGCCGCGGAGTCCTGCGGCAAGTGCACGCCCTGCCGCATCGGCTCGACCCGCGGCGTGGAGGTCATCGACCACCTGGTGGCAGGGCAGCAGCCGGAGAAGCAGGAAGCGCTGCTGCGCGATCTGTGCGAGACGTTGACGCACGGCTCCCTGTGCGCGCTGGGCGGGCTGACGCCGTCGCCGGTGCTGTCCGCCCTCAATCATTTTCCCGAGGACTTCCGCAAAGCCCGTATTGGTGCGGCGGCTTGAGTTGACTTAAACGAGGATCAATCCGCAAATGAACGCGAATAAACGCAAATAAAAAAGGCAATGCGTGCGGACTCTGCATTTGCGTTTATTCGCGTTCATTTGCGGACTGTTTTGCTTCAGGCGTGTAGGAGTACAATTATGTTGTCGATTGCGGAAACGGATTTTGGAACGCCGGCACCGGTGCCGGCGCCGACGGAGCAGCTGGTCACGCTGAGCATCGACGGCTTCGAGGTGTCGGTGGCGGCCGGCACTTCGGTGATGCGCGCGGCGGCGCTGGCGGGTATCGCGGTGCCCAAGCTGTGCGCCACCGAGCAGCTCGACGCTTTCGGCTCCTGCCGCCTGTGCCTGGTGCAGATCGAGGGCATGAAGGGCTATCCGGCATCCTGCACCACCCTGGTGGCGCCGGGCATGAAGGTGACCACGCAGAACCAGAAGATCGGCGAGCTGCGCCGCGGCGTGATGGAGCTGTACATCTCCGATCATCCGCTGGACTGCCTCACCTGCCCCGCCAACGGCCACTGCGAATTGCAGGACATGGCCGGTGCGGTGGGCCTGCGCGAGGTGCGCTATGGCTACGAGGGCGAGAACCATCTTCAGGCGAAGAAGGACGAGAGCAATCCCTACTTCACCTTCGATGCCAGCAAGTGCATCGTCTGCTCGCGCTGCGTGCGCGCTTGCGACGAAGTGCAGGGTACCCTGGCGCTGACGGTGCAAGGGCGCGGCTTCGGCTCCAAGATCGCCGCCAGCCAGGACGATTCCTTCCTCGATTCCGAATGTGTCTCCTGCGGCGCCTGCGTGCAGGCCTGCCCGACGGCGACGCTGTCGGAGAAATCGCTGATCGACATGGGCCAGGCCGAGCACAGCGTCGTCACCACCTGCGCCTACTGCGGCGTGGGCTGCTCGTTCCGCGCCGAGATGAAGGGCGCCGAGGTGGTGCGCATGGTGCCGAACCAGAACGGCCACGCCAACCATGGCCATTCCTGCGTCAAGGGCCGCTTCGCCATCGGCTACACCACCCATCCGGATCGCATCACCAAGCCGATGATCCGCGCCAAGATCACCGATCCCTGGCGCGAAGTGAGCTGGGAAGAGGCGATCGGCCATGCGGCTGCCGAGTTCAAGCGCATCCAGCAGAAGCACGGGCGCGACTCGGTCGGCGGCATTACCTCCTCGCGCTGCACCAACGAGGAAACCTATCTGGTGCAGAAGCTGGTGCGCGCCGCCTTCGGCAACAACAACGTCGATACCTGCGCCCGCGTCTGCCATTCGCCCACCGGCTATGGCCTGAAGAACACCCTGGGCGAGTCCGCCGGCACGCAGACTTTCGACTCGGTGATGCATGCCGACGTGATCCTGATCATCGGCGCCAATCCCACCGACGCGCATCCGGTGTTCGGCTCGCAGATGAAGCGGCGCTTGCGTGAAGGCGCCAAGCTGATCATCGCCGACCCGCGCCGTATCGATCTGGTGCGGATGCCGCACATCCGGGCGCAGCATCATCTGCAGCTGCGGCCGGGCACCAATGTCGCCCTGCTCAACAGCCTGGCGCACGTCATCGTCACCGAGGGACTGGTCAACCGGGAATTCGTCGCAGCGCGCTGCGAGCCGTTGCCGTTCGCCAACTGGCAGGCCTTCGTCGCCGAGACGCGGCACTCGCCGGAGGTGCTGGAGGCCAATACCGGGGTGCCGGCCAACGAGGTGCGCGCGGCCGCGCGGCTCTACGCCACCGGCGGCAACGCCGCCATCTACTACGGCCTGGGCGTCACCGAGCACAGCCAGGGCTCGACCACGGTGATGGCCATCGCCAACCTGGCCATGGCCACCGGCAACATCGGCCGCGAGGGCGTGGGCGTGAATCCGCTGCGCGGGCAGAACAATGTGCAGGGCTCCTGCGACATGGGCTCGTTCCCGCATGAGTTTCCCGGCTACCGTCATGTCAGCGACGAGGCCACGCGGCATCTGTTCGAGCGGGAATGGGGCGTGGGCCTGCACGCGGAGCCGGGCCTGCGCATTCCCAATATGTTCGAGTCGGCGCTGGACGGCGAATTCCTCGGGCTGTACTGCGAGGGCGAGGACATCGCCCAGTCCGATCCCAACACCCAGCATGTCACCGCCGCGCTCAGCGCGATGGAATGCATCGTGGTGCAGGACCTGTTCCTCAACGAGACGGCCAAGTTCGCCCACGTGTTCCTGCCCGGCTCCTCCTTTTTGGAGAAGGACGGCACCTTCACCAATGCCGAGCGGCGCATCTCGCGCGTGCGCAAGGTGATGAACGCGCCGGGCGGCCATGCCGACTGGGAGATCACGCAGCTGCTGTCCAATGCGCTGGGCTACAAGATGGATTACGCCCATCCGTCCGAGATCATGGACGAGATCGCGCGGCTCACGCCCACCTTCACCGGCGTCAGCTACGACAAGCTGGAGCGGCTGGGCAGCATCCAGTGGCCATGCAACGAGCAGGCCCCGGACGGCACGCCGATCATGCACGTCGACGAGTTCGTGCGCGGCAAGGGCAAGTTCCTGCTCACCGAGTACGTGCCGACGCGCGAGAAGGTCAACAGCCGCTATCCGCTGATCCTCACCACCGGCCGCATCCTGTCGCAGTACAACGTCGGCGCGCAGACCCGGCGCACCGCCAACAACGCCTGGCACGA
>Ga0302314_10001327_pt1 | contig 46194 bp, 50 predicted proteins | sample III_Palsa_N2_3_FD_200533 | JGI IMG/M metagenome (GOLD analysis project Ga0302314, IMG submission 200533) | Peat permafrost microbial communities from Stordalen Mire near Abisko, Sweden - III_Palsa_N2_3 | ecosystem: Environmental > Terrestrial > Soil > Palsa > Peat permafrost | place: Sweden...
GGATGGCGAAGGACGCCGTGCTCAGGAAGGCGTTGCCGAGCAGCTGCGCCAGCACGGCGGCAAGGGAGTCGCCGACCGTCACCGCGAGGAACCACACGCCCATCATCTGACTGGCGTACTTCACCGGTGCCAGCTTGGTGGTGACGGACAGGCCGACCGGGGACAGTGCGAGCTCGCCGATGGTCTGAACCAGGTAGACCACCGCCAGCCACAGCGGCGAGACCCTGGTGCCGCCGGAGGCCGCCGCCATCGCCAGCATCATCACGCCGAAGGAGATGCCGATGAGGACGAGGCCGTAGGAGAACTTGGTCGCGGTACTGGGGTTCTTGCCCCTCCGGGCGAGCCAGACCCACAGCCATGCGACGACCGGGGCCAGCGCCATGATGTAGAGCGGGTTCAGCGACTGGAACCAGCTGGACGGGAAGCCGAAGCCGAACAGCTTGGTCGCCGTGTTGTTGGTGGCGAAGACGCTCAGGGTGGAACCGGACTGGTCGTAGATCATCCAGAAGATGGCAGCGGCCAGGAAGAACCACAGGTAGCCCGAGAGCTTGCCCCGCTCGTCCGCGGAGAGGTCCTTGTCACGCCTCATCCGCAGGAAGACCAGCGCCGGGATGATCAGGCCCACCAGGGTCAGCGGCCAGATCACCCAGTTGATGGTGTAGCTGCCGCTGCCGATGATGACGGCGTAGAAGAGGACCGCGAGGCCCACCCAGAAAGCGGCCTTCTTCAGCAGTGCGGCGCGCTCGGCGGCGGGGAGCGGCGAGCCGACCCTCCGGCTCTCCGGGCTGAGGTGGCGGCCGCCCAGGACGTACTGGGTCAGGCCCAGCGCCATCCCGACCCCGGCCATGGCAAAGCCCAGGTGCCAGTCGACCTTCTGGCCGACCGTACCGATGACCAGCGGGGCGGTGAAGGCGCCGAGGTTGATGCCCATGTAGAAGATGGTGAAGCCGCCGTCGCGACGGGCGTCGTTGCGGTCCGGGTAGAGGTGGCCGACCATCGTCGAGATGTTGGCCTTCAGCAGCCCGGAGCCCACGGCGATGAAGCCCAGGCCGACGAAGAAGGACGCCTCGGCCGGCACGGCCAGCATGAAGTGGCCGGCCATGATGATGCAGCCGCCGACGAGGACGGTCTTGCGGGCACCCCAGAAGCGGTCGCTGACCCAGCCACCGGGCAGTGCGAGCAGGTAGACCATCGCGTTGTAGACGCTGTAGATGGCTGCGCCGGTCGCCGCGCTGAAGCCGAGCCCGCCCTTGCCGACCGGGGCGACCAGGTAGAGCACCAGCAGCGCGCGCATCCCGTAGAAGCTGAAACGCTCCCACATCTCCGTCATGAACAGGGTCGCCAGACCGCGCGGATGACCGAAGAAGGTACGGCCTGAGACGGCCGTGACCTGCGGCGACAGCTCCGGATCGATAGGAAGCGTCTGTGTGGGAGGCATCTGGTTCCTTGCCTGACTCAGCGGGCGCGTCCCTCGAAGGCACGCATTCTCAGTGCCGCGCGACGCCCGCCGGGCACTGGTGCGCCGTTGGCGGTGACACGGGGTGCGCGCAACGGTACATCACCGTATCGGATGAATTCCACGTCCAAAGCCCGACTCCTGCTGTTCAAAGCCTTCATATGCGCATTTGAACAGCAAAACGCCTCACTCCGGGCAAGCTGCCGCCCGGCGGCGTGCCCGCGCACCCTACTTCACGGTGTCGAATACGCCCAGTCGAACCGGTATTTCCGGATATAAGGTGCATCTTTACGGTGACGGTCCTCACAGGGAGCATGCCGGTCCGCAGCCTGCCGAAGACGGCAAGAACAAAAATGAGTTGTCCCCGCGTGCTCAGGTCGGCGAGGCTCCGCAGATGAAACCGAACGCTTTGGATCCCGCCCTCGGCGCAGGTGATGTGCCCGGGTGGATCGAGGCCGATGGCCTGGTACTGCGCCGTTGGCAGCCCGATGATCTCGACGCGCGGTACGGCGCGATCATGGCCTCGTTTCATCACCTCCATCCCTGGATGGGCTGGGCGGCCGTACCGCCGACCGAACAGGAGCACCGCGAGCGTTTTGAGCGCGCTCTTCGCTGGCCGAGCGATGGAAGCTACAACTTCGGCATCTTCGATCGGCACAGCGGGGCGATTCTCGGGATGGCCGCCGTCCATGACCAACTCGGGCCGGGCGCGGTCGAGATCGGCTACTGGTGTCACGTCGACCACACCGGGCGAGGCGTGGTGTCGACGTCGGCCCGCGAGTTGACCCGCATCCTGCTCAGCCTGCCGCGCATCAACCGCGTCGAAATCCACTGCGACGAGGCCAACCTTCGCAGCGCCGCTGTCGCCGAGCGGCTCGGCTACCGCCTCGACCGCATCGAGGACGACGGAGTTCAGGCACCGGCGGAGTCGGGCCGGGACATGGTCTGGATCAAGGAGAGCCGAACCTGACGCGTATCCCCTGGGTGCCGAGCCGTGTGGTCGGTCTGCGGCTCAGACGGCCATTCCGTACACGATGGTGAACAGGGTGCCCAGGGAGCCGATGATGAACACCCCGGTCAGGCCGGCGATGATCAGGCCCTTGCCCTGCTCGGCGCTGAAGGTGTCGCGCATGGCTGTCGCGCCGCTCCGCTGCTTTGCCGCCCCCCAGATTGCCAGGGCGAGGCAGCCCAGGATGGCGACCGCCATGACGACCTCGACCATGGTCCGGGCGGTGGTGCCGAGCGCGGCGAAGGGCCCCCAGTTGGGTGCGATGCCGCCGATGATGGTGGTGATGTCACCTTGGTTCGCTGCCAGGTACACGACGGTCGCCCCCTGCTGATCATCTGTCAGTTGTGGCTTGTAGCGTGGACACCAACTATACCGGCCTCCACTCGTGTGCTGGAGTAGCCGCCGGATCGGCTCGGGGCCGAACCTGGGCGGTTCTCCGTCGAATCGTCGCGCCCCGCCCGACTTGTTCCGGCCTGGCCTCGGCGGTTCGCCTGAGTAGAGGAGTGGCACCGTCGACGGGGGCGAAACCGTCGGGTGGGCGCCTGTAGCGACCGGTCGGGTGCTGTCCATACCTCATTTCGCGGCGCCGTCTGACCGGCAATTCGGGGCATAAGGTGCATCGCTGCGGTGATGGTGCTCACAGGGCCGGAGGCGTCCACGACGCGGGATAGTAGACCGGTCCGGCAGGTTTGGGACGCCCAGCGGTGTTTCGGGCGTTCGCTGCCGCCGCCCGACCGCCCCCGGGGTGAACACGGGAGCATTCCCGCAGGTCAGGGCGGTTCCGGCGGGAATCTGATTTTTCTGGTTCTGGTGGTTTGAGCTCCGGGAAGTAGGGATTCGGGTGGGGTCCGGGGGCCGTCAAGGCCGCCGTGTCCTACGACGCGGGGTCGTATCCGGGGGTCTTGGAGATGGGTTCGGGGCCCGCTAACAATGGGTGAGTCGAACGACGCCGCGGCGCATCCGCCGCAGGCCATCCGCCCGGCAGCCATCCCCCTCGTGTGGTGGTGCCGCGTGCCCACCCCCGTCGTCCCGCCCCTGTCCGGCGGCACGGCACCCCCCGGGGGTGAGGGCACAGCAAACAGATGAGGTCGAAACCCGCATGTCGCTCTTCCCCACCCGTGTGCGCACCACCGCTGCCCTGCTCGCGTCCGTCGCTGGCCTGACCGCCCTCGGTGCGGCCGTCATTCCCTCCGCCGCTTCCGCGCAGACCCCGCAGTCCATCGCCGCTCAGATCGTCCCGGCCGGCCAGCTGGCCTCCTTCGACCAGATCATCTCGCACGAGAGCGGCTGGAACGTCACCGCGACCAACGCCTCCTCCGGCGCCTACGGCCTGGGCCAGGCCCTGCCCGGCTCCAAGATGGCCTCGGCCGGTGCCGACTGGCAGACCAACGCCACCACCCAGATCAAGTGGGCCCTGAGCTACATGGACTCCCGCTACGGCAGCCCGAACGCCGCCTGGAACTTCTGGCAGGCCCACAACTGGTACTGAGCCACACCCAGGCTCCCCACCAGCACACCCACGACTCCCCAGCCGCAGCCACACCGCGGCAGGGGAGTCGTCGTGCGTTGCCACCCGGCGGCGTCCGGTGCTGCGGCGCCGAACCGGCCGGGCACCTGCCCGGCCGGTGTTGGAGCGCAGGTCGCGCCGTGGGCCTCAGCTGACGCCGGCGGCCCGCAGTGCGGCTTCGAGATCCGCGGCCGTGTGCTGCTGGCCGGTCGCGTTCGGGTGGAACGGCACGGAGAAGCTGCCGGGGATGAGCGGCTCGATCCAGCGGGTGGACTCGCTCTGGCAGGCGTCGTGCCCGATGCTCGGCGTGTAGGTGTCCACGTAGGTGGCACCATTGCTCTGTGCGGCGGTCCGCAGCATGGAGTTGAGCGTCACTTCGAGGTTGTTGAGATAGACGGTGTCCCCGGTGGTCAAGGTCAGCTGCGGCCAGCAGTTGCCGCGCTGCGGAAGGATATCCGGGTAGCCGACGACGAAGACCTTGGCCTGCGGCGAGAGCTGGTGGATCCGCTGGAGGGCCCCTGCGATGTTCACCTCGTCCGAGGCGACGGCGTTGGTGAAGGTCGACCCGTAGACGGCCGCGCACGGTGATCCGATGTTGAGCCCGTCCAGCGCGCCGATGGCCTCGCAGCCGGCGACGGCGGTGAGGAAGGTGTTGTTGTCGTTGCCCCCAATGCCCAGGGTGACCACCGATGTGGACGGCGCCAGCGCGTCGAACTGCGGCGGCGCGTCCGAATACTGGGCGGTCGTCATGTTGCTGGTCTCCGCGCCGGCGCAGCTGACGTCGTCGAGCTGCAGCCCGAGGCTCTGGGCCGCGACGTGGGGGTAGTTATCGGTGTCCTGTACGCAGAGGGACGGCGTGCCGGGCGCGGGGCTGGTCACTGTTCCCACCGCGGTGTACGAGTCGCCCAGGGCGACATAGCTGCCTCCGGCAGCGGACGCCTGTGCCGGGGTGGCCAGGGCCAGCGCCGCCGTGAGGGCGAGGCAGGCCGCGGCCGCGAGGCCGGTGGTCTTCGTGGGGTTCATCGGGGTCCCTTCCCGTTCTCGTGCCTACTGGTCAGTAGGTGAGCGGGCACAGTTCTATGAGCAGGCCGGTGGGGAAGTCCAGGGACCGCGCACATGCCAGGCGAAAACACGTACCCAGGTGACAGCTATCGGGTGCCGGACGGTGCGGAAGACGTCTGCGGGTGACATGTTCGGCACCGGAGGCAGGACTGGCCCGAACTGCCTTCGCAGCGCGCGGTGGTATCGAATGGGCGCGGTTACGTACACGGATTCTGCTGTCTGCGTGGACTCCGAACTCGCCCTGCGCGGTGGACCGTTGAGCTCCCGGCAGGCGGTAACCGCGCGCTGCCCGGCGAGGCCGGGATGTCGACCGGCGAGGATACCTCGCCCACGTCCCGTCCAGTGACCGGCGCCGATACAGGTTGTAGACCGTGCCGCCCGCCGGTCAGATCACGCCGCCGTAGACGCTGGTCATCCACACGGGGTTCTCGCGCCCGTGCAACACCGAGACCCTCGCGCGACGAACCCTGGAGCCGTCGTTCGGCGCCGCTCTCGTGGCCGGGATGAGAGGAACATTTCGACGCAGATGTACCGAGCTGAAGGTGAGCCGTTTATCTGCATCGTCGAGCCGGTATCGCTGGTGCCGGCGGTCCCGGATCTATCGCCAATTCTGGATCGCTCGGCCGAGGGTCTCGCTCACCTCGGTTCTCAGCAGCGGGGCCAGGGATGCCGCCGTGACCTCGCCGGGACTGAGGCGATTGGTTCCGCTGAAGCAATTCCAGAAGCGGATCAGCCCGTCCTCGCCGTCGGCGTTGAACATCTTTGCCGCGACCCGCTGCCACCGGTACTGGTACCAGACGTAATTCAGCGGGCCCATCGGCTGATCACCACCCGTGTAGTGGGCTTCGAGCTCCTCCAGTGTGCTGTAGCCCTCGGCGCGCATCCGGGCGCTCAGCCGCCGACTCTGCGCGCCCACGGTGGACAGCACCTCCAGTGTGTTCAGGCTTTCCGGCTGCCTCGTTGCGACGAAGGCGTGAAGGGCCAGGTTGGCGAAGATCTCACCCAGCCAGAAGGTGGGAAACCTGAGACCCCCGAGCACTTCAAAAGCATGTCCGAGCTCGTGGAGCGTAACGAGATCGAAGAACGGCTGCAGATCCAGGCCATCGGCGCCATCAGGGTATGCCGCCAGCAACCTCGTATAACCACGCGGCGACGCTTCGCGAATGTCCTGTCCCATTGCGGCCCAGAAATCTCCGCTTTCCGCGGGCATCACCACGATGCCGGGACGGATCTGCCCTGCGTCATCGTTGAAGAATGGCAGCCCGTATGGTTGCCTGCTCTGCCAGTCCGCCTTGCTGGCCACGACAACGGCGATGTCGGGCTCGACTCCTGAGAAAAGGCGGCTGAAGTAGATGTAGGCGTCCGCGGCGATATCGGCTGCGGCCCGCGCACGCACCAGAGCCCCATCGCTGTAGCGCACCTCGAACGGATAGCCACCCAGGCGAACGAGCCCTGATCCCAACGTCACCTGGCGAAGCATAGTGGTACAGGTTCATCGACTTGCTGCTCCGCGGGGTCCGCACGGGCTGAAGGCGCGGGAGGATCCGACGCGCTGCGAGGCATGGTCAGGAAGCAGAGCGCGTCGGCTCGTCGGGCATGCCGGCGCCGCTGAGGGCGGGGACTGTGTTCTCGCGTCGGGTGGGGGAGCAGCTGCCGCGGTCGAACTGGCCGAGCCGGTCGATGGTGTGGTCTGCGGCGGCGGCCCCTGGACACCGCTTGCGCACGGGCGGGACCTGGCGGCCGTCACCGCCGACCTCCTCCTGGACGGCACCAGTAGCGCCAAGGGCAGCGGCCGGTGATCTTCATCTGAGGAGCCCTCATGTCCCCTGCACCTCCACCGTGGCCAGTCGCGATCATCGGTTCGGGCGATACCGGCACCGACCTCATGATCAAGATCATGCGAGGGACCGGCACACTGACGCTTGCAGACATGGTCGGCATCGATCCCGCCTCCGACGGGCTGGCCAGTGCCCTCTGCCTGGGCGTGGCCGGTCTGCAGTCCCTGTGTCTCAGGCGTGTGTGTCGGCCGAAGGCTCAGTGTGCATTGGCGGGATTCCCGTATCGTGCGCCGGGTGACCGATACGCCCGCGGACGAGGCTCTGGATTCCGCCCTCCCGGTGCTCACGCGTGCGTTCGGACTCGGCGAGGTTGTGGGCCGGCGGTTCCTGGCCGACGGGCTCATGAACCGAAACTGGCGTCTCGACACGACCGGTGCCAGCTACGCGGTCAAGCAGATCATCGACGTTCCGCTGGCGAGGGTGCACCGGAATCTCAAAGTTCTGCCTGGCCTTGCCGGTGAGGGTCTGCCGGTCCCGGCGGCCTTGGCTTCTGCCGACGGGCAGTACGTGGTGGAGATCGGCGAACGCGGTTACTGCGTGCTGCCCTGGGTGGAGGGTTCCCATGTCCAAGGAGTCGGTCTCACCCTCGACCAGGCCCGCGGCCTCGGTGCTCTGCTGGGCCGTCTCCACCAGGGCCTTGCGCGCCATGCGCCGACGACGCCCATGCCCGTGTCCGCCCCGGTCGCGAAGGTCGCAGACCCGGCCCGGGCGAGCGAGGCAGCCGAATCGCTCCTCGCGAAGCTCCCGCCAGGGCCGGTGGACGTCTTCGGCAGGGCAGCCATCTCGGCTCTGCGTGAGCGGAAGGCACTGCTGGACCGGTACGCGAACCGCCGCCCGGCCACGGGCCCGCCCGTAGGGCCGCTCGGGTGGACGCACGGCGATTTCCAGTACCGCAACCTTCTGCGCGCGGACGGCGACGTCGTGGCCATCCTCGACTGGGATCGGGTCGCCGTGCGCCCGTACGCGGAAGAGGTCGCGCGGACGGCGCAGGTCCAGTTCGGTGTCGGCGGTGTCTTCGATCTTGACCGGGTTGCAGCGTTCGTGTCCGGCTACCGCTCGGTGGTGCCGCTGTCGACGGAGGAGTTGGCGGACGGTGTGGACCGGCTGTGGTGGAAGCGGATGACCGACTTCTGGCAGCTGGATTTCCACTTCGCCCGGCAGGACCCCGTGTTCGGCGAGATGTTCCTGGAGGGCGAGGCCCTGCTGCACTGGTGGACGGACCGTCTCGACCAGGTCCAGGAAGCGTTTGTCGAGGGCTAGGAGCGCGGGTCAGTCATGGGCAAGCGGCCGGTCGGCATCGGTGGGTCTGCCGATCAGGTCTCCGGCCGGTGGGTTTGGGGGAGGCCCAGCTGGTCAGCTGGTCAGGGCGGCGAGGCCGGTGGTTCCGGCGCGTCGGAAGACCTTGCCGAGGTTGTGGCAGGCGGCCAGCAGCCTCCACTCGCCGCGGGCGCCGTCCTCGCCGCGTAGGTGCAGATGGCGGCGGTTCTGGCAGGTCGTAATCTGCCCGAAGACGGGTTCCACGATGGCTTTTCGACACCGGCAGGCGGCCCGTCCGGGCTTGGTCCGCAGCTTGCAGGCCATCCGTTCCCTCAGCGTGGCGTTCGCCGGGATGCCTCTGCGGGGTGCGGGCGGGACCTGTTCGTCGTGGGGGAGTCGACCGGTGGCCATGAACGTGTCAGTGCCGCAGGTAAGTTCACGCTAGCGCGAGGCTTCGAGGCTGGTCTCGGAGCAGTAGCCGACGTCGACCAGGCCGGGTTCGTGGTCACATCGGCGGCGGCGACGACCTGGTGCTGCTCGGTGACGACGGCTTGGGCGTTGTAGGCCTGGATGTAGGCACCGTCGCTGTTCTTCATGATCCACGAGTCGGGGTCGTTGACGTTTGTGGGGGCGGGCCTTGTCCGCAGCTTCGGCCCCGATCTGCGCGCGGGCGGCCTGCAGCTTGGCCGGGCGCTTCTCGCGCCGCGAGTGGGTCGCCTCCCCGCCGCCATGTGTGGCGTCACCCCGCTTGGAGGCAGTCCAGCATGTAGAAGACCTTGTCGTAGCGGCATGTGCCGACGGCGACGAAGTCGTGCAGACGGCCGTATTCGCTGAAGCCCAACGATCGTTCGAGGTTCAGAGCATTGCTGTTGTCGCCACGGGCGTCCAGGGTGAGAACCTCGATTCCTGCCCGCCTGGCGTCGGCGATCAGGCCAGCGGTGAGCGCCCGACCGACGCCGCGACCGTGGGCAGCAGCATCCACCGCGATCTTCTCCAGGTCGGCGTGCGGGCGATGGGTTGGTCGCGCGTATCGCAGCCAGCCACCCCTCCCGGGGCTCCGGCCGGCGGCAGTATTCACTGGTGGGGCTCAGGGGATGTGAGAGGTGTACTCGCCCGCAATCCGAAGGTGCGTTCCCGTTGTCATCCCGGTGGTGGTCGCCGGAGCGAGACGTGCCGTACGGGCTTGCCGTGGTGAAACGGTGAGGGGATGTCACACCGGAGGCGATCGAGGTGTGCGTCCGTTTTCGACCCGGTGCAGAGGTCCCGGAGCTGACTGCCCACCTCGCCCGAGCGGGCAATCCCAGGGCACCACTGCCAATGCGCGACCACCGGGACGGTCTGTGGAGCGACGAGGACTTCGCGCCCGGGTATCGCCGAGATTGGGTGCAGAATAACTCACTATCCACAGTATTGCGGTCCCCCTGGAGGGTGGTACGAATGCGTAAGGTCGTCGTGTACGAGCTGGTGTCCCTCGACGGCGTTGCCGAGGATCCGGATGGGTTCTTCGCTGACTGGGACGACGCGATGGAGGCCAACCTCGCTGCTGTGATCGCAGCGCAGGACGCGGTCATCCTTGGCCGTCGCAGCTACAACGAGTGGGCTGATTTCTGGCCGGGCAGCGAGATCGAGCCGTTCGCGACGTTCATCAACGGCGTCGCCAAGTACGTCATGACCTCTGCACCGCTCGACCGGGAGTGGGCCAATGCGAGTGTGGTCGACGGCGGGCTGGTTGAATTCGTACGGGACCTGAAGAAGGGGCCTGGAGGCGATATCGGCGTTCACGCCAGTATTTCGGTCGCCCAGACGCTGCTCGCCGCGGATGTCGTGGATGAACTCAGGCTCGTGATCGCGCCGAGGATCGCCGGCAGCGGACGAAGACTACTCGACGGGCTGCCGTCGCTTCGGCTCGAAACGATCCGGGGCACGACCTCGCCGACCGGCTATCTGCTTGTCGATTACCGCCTCATCCGGTCCGCGTCACTCGCCGTGGACTCGCCCTCGAAAGGCATCCACTCCACCTGAGAGGGCGGGTGAGTACGCCTTGGCGGACGAGTCGGCCGCGGCGGGTTCGGGTGGTGCTCTCGGCGGCGTTGTCGGTGGGCTCGCGTTGATCTGCGGCACGAGTCCCTCAAGCGTCCTTGCCTATTCGGCGCCGTCCTGTGCTCGCTTCTCCGTGATGAGTTGATGCAGCTTCACCATCGCGGAGGCCGGGGTCTCGCGGCGACCCTCCCTGGCGTAGGCCCGGTAGTCGGTGAGCACGATCGAGTCCCGCTGTTCGAGCTCCAGGGTCTGCCCGCCTTCGAGGACCAGACCCAGGACATGGAAGTCCTGGGTCACCACCCAGCCCCGGTCCGGCTCGGGGAAGACGCTTCGCTCGCTGCGGATGGTCACCTCGCTGAACTCTTCCCAGCGGTGGGCCGATCGGAACTTCCCGCGCTTCCCGACCAGGACAATGCCGTTCTCGAAGGCGTGGAAGAGCCGCACCGAAGGGTTCTGGTACATCTGCCCGGTCACTCTCCGTATCCCGAGGTGAAGATCCGCGGCAGCCCGCCAGGTCTTGCGCGACAGCTTCTCCCAGGACCGCGAGAACTCCCGGAGCGGCCCCTGGGCCTCGGCACGAGCCAGCCACTCGGCTGCCTCCGTGCTGTGTCCGTTGCGTTCCAGGTACGCGCTGAGGGCGTGCATCGCACGGTACGACCCGCTCGCCGCGCCCCGCCGCAGCCAGACCTCCGCCTCGCTGACTCGACCGATCTTCTCCAGCACCAGGCCGTAGTCGCTGAACGCGTCCACTCGGGCCGCCTCGGTGGCGGGGCGAAGTATCTCCTCCGCCTCGCGGAACCGGCCCTCCAAGCGCAGGAGATACCCGAGCTCTTCCGCTGCCTGATGGCGGCCCGCTCCGCCGCACGGCGCAGCCACTCCTCGGTCCCGATGTGCGTCATGGAACGGGTGTGGCCGCGGCGGGCCGCCCACTCACGCCACATGTTGGTGCCCGCGCGCTCTCGCGTCGCCTCGCGGTACATGGCACGCCCCAGCACGCCGCCCCCGGCTGCCCGATGGGCCGTGCGGGCCATCTTCCTCACCCGAGGATCGACCCGGAACTCGGGCTCCTCGTCAGTCATGAAGTCGTCCAGCAGGAACCCCGCCGGGACCTCACCGGCCTTCGCCGAGCGGAACAACCAGTCGATCGACTCCACTGTCCGCCCCCGCTCCCGAAGCAGCGCGCCCCAGCGGAACATCCCCTGGGGGTCGCCCCCCTCCGCGGCCCGCTTGATCCAGGCCTCGGCACCGGCCCAGTCGCCGGCATGCTCCAGCGAGCTGGCCAGCGCGAGCATGCCGACCGTGTCCGCCGGCGCCGGTAAGCCGTTGTCTTCCGTAAGCAGCGAGGATAGATCAACCCACGGCCACGTCCAAGAGACTGCACCGCGACTGCACCGCGACCTCACCGCGCAGGGCGCGATCCTCCAGCAGCGGTCCGAGCGCCTCCCGCAGCGACTGCGCCGTCATCTCGCCCAACAACGCCACCGCCGCGCCCTGATCAGCAACGGCGACTCGCACTTCTCCTGGCACCTCGCCCGGGCACACCACCGCGTCCACCAGACCCGCTACCAGGACCAACTCCGCATCGCAGCCTGACACCAGCGGCAGCACCGTCAGAGCGGACTTCGCCGTGCACATCGGGCCCGCCCGCCGCCGCGAACCCCTGCAGCTGCAGGAGAAGCGCGGTGCGGTCGCGGCGAGCCGGTCACAGACTCGCCCGCCCCTGGCTCGGTGCGCCGGCCGGGTTGGTCTCGGGCGAGCGTTGGTGGGCGAGAGCGAGGCTGGTCATCGTCGTGATCGCCATCGCGGCGATGCCGACCAGCGCTGCCGTGGTGTAGGCGCCGTCGTTCGGGAAGAGATGGTCGGTGTCGGTGTCGGTGCCAGGACCAGGCCTCCTACGGCGCTGCCCAGGGAGTACCCGACGCTACGGACGACATAGTTGAAGCTCATGGCGCTCGACGTCTCGCTCTTGGGGGTGACGGCCAGGATGACGCCGGGCATGGTGGCCGAGAAACTGCCGACACCGATGCCCAGCACGCCCATTGCTACGAACAGTTCGGCCAGGTTCGACCGGGCCACCGCAAACAGGACGAACCCGCCACCGACGACGACGGCACTGCCAGTCGAGCGTGTCAGCCGTCGCTGTCCGTCTTGTCCTCGAACCACGAGCCGATGTTGTTCCACATGAACTGGTCCCTCCAACTGGGATCGGACCTCGCCCAACTGAGCATGGCGGCAACCACCTTGTCGCGGGAGACAGTCCGCGTTCGGTAGTGCTCGGCCGTATGCCGTCCCGGTGTTCCAGCTGGAACGTGTTGTCATCACGCATCCAGACCTGGACGTACCAGTCGCCGGGCTCTTCCTCGACACGTTCGAGGAGCAAGGAGCCGTCACGTTGAAGATTGGCGACCGTGGCGCTGATCGCAGGCTTCGACGGGCGTTTGGCCAGCACGACCGCGCCGCTTCTCATCACAGGCGTGCCGAGATTATCCCCCGGACCTCTGACAGTCCTCAGTCCGGGAAAGGCAATGACCTGCGCAGGCGAAGATGGCCTGGCTCCCCGCATCATGCGGGGGGAGCCAGGCCTTTTCGCGTTCCCGGGCTGAGGTGAGCCTCATGGAGGTGGCCACCGCGAGGTACTTCCTGGCTGTGGCCGTTGGGGGCGCTGGTCATGTCGACCTTCCCGGTGAGGAGCACGTGGGGGCGTGTGTCTCAGGCGAGCTGCTCACTGCATCCGAGCCGGTCTGGGCTGTGCTGGCGGTCGGTCACAACGTCGCGACCACGTCATTGGGCAGAATGACGACCAGGCCGCGAACGGTGGGGCCGACCGACCGCTGAAGATGTGGCCGCCGGTCCGTTGTCACCTGATCCAGCCTGCGGCGGTGAACCGGCCCGAGGCCGTTCTGAGTGGGCGGAACAGCACTGGTGCGATTTTCCGTTGACCGGTTCTATGGTCATTGGGATCATGCCTGGGTGGATTTCACCGATGACGATGTCGCGGCGCTGTACGATCTGACGAATCCTTGGGACGCCGACCACTGGCCGAGTGACCGGTTCTACAACGGCCTTGTGGCAGCTGCCGGATCAACGCTGGACGTCGGCTGCGGTACTGGGCAGATGCTGCATGCGGCCCGAGACCGCGGCCATGTGGGCCGTCTTGTCGGCCTTGATCCCGACGTGGCCGCCCTTGGACGGGCACGGCGGCGCGCCGACATCGAGTGGGTCGAGGGGAGGGCCGCCGACATTGCCTGGCATCGCGAGTTCGACTTGGCCACGATGACCGGCCATGCCTTCCAGTGCTTGCTGTCCGACCAGGAGGTCCAGGTCTCCCTCGCCGCGATCCGCGGCGCCTTGCGGAACGGCGGTCACTTCGTCTTCGAGACACGGCACCCGCAGGCCCGGGCCTGGGAGCAGTGGGCAGTGGGAGATTCCGGAGACATCGCTTTCTCCGCCGGACGTGTGCTGCGCATGCGGTACGGGATCGAGGTCCGCGGTGACATCGTCGACACCACCGAGATCACGTCCTTGGTCGATGGCACGGTGCTGCGCGAGGACACCGGCAGCCTGCGTTTCTTGGACGTCGGGCCGTTGAACGTGTTCTTGGCCGAGTCCGGATTCGACGTAGAGGCTCAGTACGGGGATTGGAAGCGCGGACCGGTCACACCGGAAAGCAAGGAGATCATCACGATCGCCCGCGCAGCGTAGCCGGCATGACACTGGTCAGGAAGGGGTCCCGGCAGATCGTCGTGGACGGCGCCACCTACCGCTGGCGCATCCGTCACAGGCCGAGCTACAGCCAAGGCAACGGCTGGACCCCGCTGACGTTCGCGGTCGAGGACGCAACAGCCCCGGGCACAGCACTCGTCGTCCGGACCGATCATGCCCGCCCCGGGAACTGGCTCGGCCTGCCGTCGAAGCCTGACTTTCCGACAGATGTCATGCGCGCCATACGGACCGCTCGCGCCCAAGGCTGGACACCGACCGCCAGCGGCTCGCCCTTCCTCCTCGAACTCACCGGCGCGACCGCAGCGGGCACCGGCGCGACCCCCGCGTGATGCTCCTCGGCACAGTCGCGGTCGGCATAGGTCGATCCAGCGGAGATCCGCATGGATCGACGACATCGGCCTGCTGCTCTGCGACCAGGGCGGACCACTCGTCGATGAGTCAGCACCGACCCCATCGGCATCGGCCAGACCCGCTCCACCAACGCCTCTGCCGCTTCCGTGAGACTCCGCGCCCGTGCTCCGACCAGGAAGGTTCGCCGGGTTGCTTCGCTTCGTGGACTGGTCGCCCGCTGCACTCGAATACCTGCGCGGCTCCAAACGGGTGGACTCGCCGCGACGCACACCGGACGGGGACCGCCAGCCGGGGTCCGGATGGTGACGTTGCCACACGAGCTCCTGACCCGGAAGAAGCGTCCGCTATGCAAAATACCCCCTCCCGCCGTGCCTTCACGACGGCGCTCCTCGCGGCGTCGGTGCTGGCCCCGATGGCAACGACTTCCACCGCGGCGGCTCAGACCAAGAGCAGGGCCCCGTACGACGAGGGCGACTGCCCGCCCGACGGTCTCGGTCCGGAGCTGACCCGTCGGCTGGACACGGCCATCGAGGCCGTCCGCCAGCAGGCCGGCATTCCCGGCGTCATCGCCGGTGTCTGGTTGCCGGGCAGGGGGAGCTATGCCCGCGCGACCGGTGTCGCCGACACCGCCACCGGCAGACCGATGACCACCGACCTCTTCATGCGGATCGGAAGCGAGACCAAGACCTTCACGGTCACCGCGCTGCTCGAACTCGTCGACGAGCGCAAGGTCCGGCTCGACGACCCGATCTCCGCCTACATCGACGGTGTCCCGTGCGGTGACCAGATCACGCTGCGTCAGCTCGCCGAGATGCGCAGCGGCCTGTTCCCGTACACCTCGGACCCGGACTTCGAGCATGCCCTGTTGAGCGACCCGAGTCGCTCGTTCACCCCGCGGGAGCTGCTCGCGTACGGCTTCAAGCACCAGAACACCTTCGGGCCGGGCGAGACGTTCCAGTACTCCAACAGCAACCTCATCCTGCTCGGTCTGGTGGTCGAGAAGGTCAGCGGCCTGGGCCTCGCCGACTTCATCCACCAGCGGGTGCTCCGCCCGGCCCGCCTGCACCACACACTGTTCCCCAGGGGCGCCGAGATCCCCGAGCCGCACGCACACGGGTACACCAACCAGACGCTGAGCGGAGACATCGAGGACACCACCCACTGGAACGGCAGTTGGGCCTGGGCGGCCGGAGCGATGATCTCCGACTTCCAGGACCTGCGCCGCTGGGCCGAGATCGTCGCCACCGGAACGCTGCTCAGTCCGAGGACCCAGGCAGAGCGGCTCAAGGTGCTTCCGACCGGCTTCCCCGGCACGAGCTACGGCCTCGGGATCTTCGAGACCAGCGGATGGATCGGGCACAACGGCTCCACGCCCGGCTACGAGAGTGTGACTGTCTACCTGCCTCCGCAGAAGGCCACGCTGGTACTTCTGATCAACTCGGACATCAGCTCCGGGGGCCAGGAGCCGTCCACGCTTCTCGCCCGAGCGATCACCGAGATCGTGACCCCGGACAACATCTACGACAACCCGGTCCCTCCGCGCTAGTTGCTCCAACCGGAAACGGTGCCGGTCCGGGCCCCGAGGGGCGCAGACCGGGGAGCGCTCGGGCCCCGTGCGCGGAGGCCCGCTGAATGGTGACGGCGGCACCGGCCCGCTGGAGGGCGAGGGCCGGGGCCGGGGATTCGTGGACATCGTTGGTGCCCGGCTTGAACGCGATGCCCCACACGGTGACCCGCGCGCCCTGGGCGGGGCGGTCACCCAGGGCGCGGATGATGAGGTCCACGTCGACGTCGATGCGGGACTCGTTGATCCTTTCGGTGGTGAGCGGGAGGGCGGCTGCCCGCCGGGCGGAGGCGGTGAAGGTGGTGAGGGTGCGGACGTCCTTGGGGGAGGCAGCCGTCGCCGTAGCTGATGCCGAGCCTCATGTCGCCGCTGCCGCTGCCGATTCGGGGGGCGGGCCCATGATCTCCACGATCTGGGGGATGCCGCCGCCGGCGGCCCGGCACATGTCGGCTGCGGCGTTTGTGCGGGAGATGGTCAGGCCGAGGTAGGTGTCCGCCGCGCCTCTGCCTTTCCGATCAAGGGGGCATCGGTTCGAGGATCAGTTGGCTGGACGGCCGTGCAGGCTACTGGGGCCGTCGGAGGCCGCCGATGCGGCGCAGTTCGGGGTGGTCGACGTCGTCGTTGCCGATGACGATGCTTGCTCGCGTGGCCGGTTCGGCCTCGGCCAGGTACTGCCGACAGGCTGCGTGGTAGCGGTTGTCGAAGGCATTCTCGGCCTGTTCAAGTCCGCCGAGGAGCGCGGCGTCCCGCGTAGTGCCGCGTCGGCGGGCGACGAGGAAGCTGGTGTCGGTGAACACGACCTCGTCCCACAGATGGGCCAGTTCGCTGCGCTGGAGGAAGCTGCCGTCCACGACCAGCACCGCATCGGCCGGCGCGGTGACTGGGGGTTCGTCGATCCGCTGGTCGCTGGCCAGGTCGATGATGCGACCGCGGTAGCGGCGGTCGCCGCCTGGGCCCAGCGGTGTGAGTACTGTCCGTGCGAACGCGGGAAAGTCGTAGGCGTCCTGGTAGTAGCCGACTGCTGAGTCGCGGCCCTGCCGGTGGCGGTGGGCGCGGGGGTGGTGGAACCCGTCCATGGACAGGTGAATCGCGGGTCGGCCGCGCCCGGCGACCGCAGATGCCAGTGCACGGGCCAGGGTCGTCTTCCCTGCGGCGGTGATACCGTCCACCGCGACCCGAAGCGGATGCCCGGGGTCCCGGGCCGCAAGGTGGTCAGCGATCCGGCCAATGACCTGGTCGCGGGTGGGCTGGCCCGAGTTGTCGTCAGGCTGGGTCGCACTGTTCTTGATCAGTTCTGTCACCCTGCGGATCCTATGATGTGCTGGCGTGAGCACGCTGATCGGAGGGTCACCGCTGCGGTTGAGAGGGTCTTCGCCTCCCTCGCGCGCCCCAATCCTGGCTTTGATGACCGCGGCTGTCTTTGCCGGCCTGAAGAAGGCCCGGGCCGGTGACGGTTCCTGGGCCGAGGCCGGTACTGCACCATGCCGTACCAACGCCCGTATCCGCTCACGCTCGCCCGCCTGCCTGCCCCGCACCGGACTGCACCACTTCCTGCACCCCGACGACCCCGACGTGCGTGCCCTGGCCGCCGACACCAGCCTGCCCCAACCACCCGCCCCCACCTGCTCGCCGACCCCGAACCACACATCCGCCGGGCCGCAGCTGCCAACCCGCTCCTGCCCCTCGACCTGATCTCATCACTCCTGAGCGACCCCGACCTGGCCGAAGGAGCCGCAGCCAACCTGAGGCTTACCGCCCGACGCCTTCATGAACTGCTTCACCTCAGCGGGCTCCTGTAGCAGCCAGGCGAATCCCCCGACTGCTCAAGATCACTAGCACAAGTGCCGTCAGACCGCGCTCGGTGAGCCTGGAGCCGCTGGGACCATCCCCGCGTGCGCGGGGGCAGGGGCCGTGGCGCGCCATGGGGTAGGGTCCGGGGAATGATTTCGTTCGACGCTCATTCTCCGGGTGGCTACTCGGTGGGTTGGTTCACGTTGTCCTTGATCAACGCCGGGCTGGCGGAGAGCAAGGGCCGGGGCCGCCTGAACTGGTGGCTCCTGTCACTCATCCTGGGCCCGCTGGCCACCCTCTACATAGTGGTTACCGAAAGCCGGTTCAACGACTGATCTGGGCCGCGGTTCGTTGCCTCTGCCCCTGCTTCACCAAGCTGGAACGCCGCTGTGGAGGGCCGGCCCGTCGCAGAGCGTCCATTCGCGAAGATGGAAAGCCCCCAAGAACCCGACCGAGGGCGGAGCCACGCCCGTACGCCGGGTCTGCCCCGCTCTCGTCGTTCACCCCGGCCGCCGGTGCGAACGACGGCGGTGGCAGGATGCGTGCCCGGACCCCGGGGAGCAGAACCCCCAGGCCACGGTAGAGGGAGCTCCATGAGCAGGCACCCGGTGCGCCGGAGCGCACGGCGCGGCGTCCAGGTGAAGCGGAAGCCGAAGTCAAAGCGTTCCGCGGCGACGCCGATCCCCCGCTTCTCCCGACGAGCGCGAATCGCGGTGATATTCGGTGTGATCGTCGTGACAGCGCTCCCGATCGCGCTGACATGGTTCTGCGCCTCCGACTACGGCCCGTCCATATCCGCGCACAGCGGTGGCGGAGTGCCCGGCACCTACCGGCTCACCAACACGCGGTGCGACAGCAAATGCAGTCCGACAGGGACGTTCACGGCGAACGACCCTTCCGGCCCCGTGGTTGTCGACATCGGAATCGGCCCGGGAAGTCACGGCTCCCTGACCCGCGTGGGTGACCAGGTCCCGGCCGTTGACGTAGCCGGACGCATCTACCCGACGCATGGCGGCTACTCGTGGATTCAGGACCTCATCGGTCTGCTCGTTGGTTCGTTGTTCGCCCTCGGGTGCTTGTGGTTCTTCTTGGTCCAGCCGATTCGCACCAGGGACGGCCTGCTCTGGGAGGACATCTACTCCCTGAGTTGGCGCGCACCGACTCAGACTCCCGACCGCGGTGGTCTCGGGCACGCCGCGTAACGTCCCGCCTCATGCCACCCCGGTGGGGCGGGCGCCATGGACGATCCGGTCGACGAGGGTCGCGGCCTGCTCCGGATTCCCATCCAGCCACCTGCCGAGGTGTTCCTGGACGGCCCGCCCGACGCAGGCACGCGCCGCGGAGTTACCCAGCACGCCGCGCGTGGGGCCCTCGAACTCGGGATGGTCGAGCCTCACCGACACGACCGCCGTCAGACCCTCGCAGATACGATCGGCGTCGAGGCCGGGGGCGGTCGCCGTCAACAGCTGCCGCTGCCGGCCAGGACTTCGTTGACAGCCCGGTTGGCGACCTCGAAGACCATCTGACGCAGGCCACGTTCACCGGTCGAGCCGATGTACATCCCGGGCCGCTTCCGGACGGCTTCCCACCCCTCCAGCACCTGGATCTGACTGGCGCTGTACTCGTTGACGCCGTCACTCACGATGTCCCCTCCGACCTGTCCAACGGAGCTTCTCAGCTTAGGAGAATCCCGATAAAAGACCAGGTCAAGCCATGATCTGGCATCGCGTGGACGGGAGTGTGAGCGCCTGTCCGTGGGTGGGAGACCCCTGGGTCGCGGACGGCCGTCGGATTGCTGCCAGGACCCCGGTGAATCCGCGTACGGCCCCGTTCCCACTGGCCCCGAAGTCTCCAGTTTCGCGACTTTCGCGTACCCCGGGCGATGCCAGCACTATTGGTCGCTCCGGCGGGCGGCAAGGTAGTCGGCCCAGCTGTCGCCGGCGTACTGGGCCCAGGTCTGCTGTGCCCGGGTGAACTCCGAAGAGGTCGCTGATGACGATCGGAGGCAGGCTGGCCGCGGCTTCGATCATGGCGGTGTTGCGGGCGCTGATGACCGGCAACCCGCGGTCGCGCATCCTGCTCGCGCGACAGCACCACGCCGCGCTCGGCCAGCAGCAGCGCCAGGTCCGAGGTCTGGAACATCTGCTGGTCGGCCATCAGCTTCCGCAGATGCCAGTGGTAGCCCATCTTCTTGATCACGGCGTGCCGTCCCTGGCCGTCGCGCAGAAGGACGGCCGGGCACGGCTTCTTGAGCCTGACCCCCAACGCAGGCCAGGAAGAGTGAGCCCGAGCAGCGTTGAATCCGCACCCCACCGCTGATGCTGAGCAGTGCCACCCCATACGATGCCGCGCCAGCTCAATGGACATCGGGCCGGCGGAACCTCCTGATCCTCGGGGCGCTCATGTGCTTCCTAGCCGTCTGCGGGGCTGTATTTCTCATCTGGGGGCTCGTCGGGGCCGTACACCGGGCTTAGCGCCGCAGCGCCGTCGCGTGGGCCCCGACCCTGTGCAGGTACGGCATGACCACCCAGGCCCAGCCCAGCCGTCCGCGTCCCGGCTCCGAGCACCGTCATCCGGTGCCGATCAGTATGGTGTGACGCGAACGGTAGTTGAGAGCGTGATGTCCGTGACGGAGTAGCCATGCCCCCGCAGATGAAGCTGACGGCTATAACACTCGACTGCCCTGATCCGCAGGCGCTGGCCGCGTTCTACCGACAGGCCACCGGGCTCGAACCTCATCCCAGCTCCGATGGTGACTTCGCGGGGCTCACCCGCGAGGACGGGCTGTTCATCGGCTTCCAACGGGTCGACAACTATCAGGCTCCGCGATGAGTACGGCGTCGATACGCGAGCGCGTTCCCGTGCCTCTCAGGACTCGTATCCCTCCACCTCGTGAGCCGGGCGTACCCGTGCGGTACCCGGGTCCTCGCCGAACTCCGTCCGGGCACGGCGCTGGCGCAGCAGGTCCCAGCACTGGTCCAGCTGCACCTCCAGCGCGGCCAGCTCCTGTCGGGCGGCGTCGGTGTCCGCGCTGCCGTCGGCGATCCGGGCGCGAAGCTGCTTCTCGGCGTTGACCAGCCGGTCGACCGAGCCGAAGATGTCGTTGTTCTGCTCGACGGCCATCAGGCCTCCTTGGGTGCGGTGGGTTGCTATCCGCTCATCCTCGGCCCGCGCCGGGTCGGGCGCACGCCAGAGCATCTCTCCACCCTACCCGTGTACCCAAAGGAGCGGGCGGCGCTTTGTGCCCCACCGCTACTGGCGGCCTGGGACGGTTGGGAACAGCAATGCCCGGAGGATCGAATGTGATCACCGACAGCATCAGGTACTCAGGCCCGGTGCAGGTGTCAGCAGCCGACTCCGCCCTCGCGCCATGCCGCCAGGACTTCCGAAACGCCATTTTCGGGTGGGATCGAGGCTCAGCTCAGTGTCCAAGGGACCGGCCACCGTCGATGTGGGGGATTCGCCGGTGATCTCGGTATCCGCTCAGTTCCCTCCGGCGGGCGTTATTTGTGGCCAGTGAGCGGGTGACCAGTCCCCGTTCGGGTCCATGGTTTGCCCCACTTCGATCAGATGGCCGTCGGGATCGCGGATGTAGCAGCGGATCTCGTACTGGTGCTGTTTCGGCGGCGTCAGGAATGGAGCACCCAGGGCGCTCCATTCGGCGTACACGGCCTCGATGTCCTTGACCCGGATATTGAGCCACCCGCCCTCACCCGTTCGGACGAGTCCGGGTGCAGGCACATACTTTGACCAGGATCTGGAACACGGTTCCGGTCGCGGCGCCGTAAGCGAGGTGGGGGCCGAGATCGTCCGCGAGGGTCTTGGCGTCGTATTTCCAGATGGGCTCGTAGAGCCCGGCGATCGGCAAGGTGATGTAGTCACTGATCCACACGAGCGCGCCGAACGGCACGCCGTGGAGCCCACAGGGTTTGCGCAGCGAGCCCGCGAGGACGCCGTAGAGCGCCCCGTTGGCCGCGCCGTACGACCAGTGCATGAACGTGCTGACCGGCCAGGCCGCGGCATCAGGGAGTTCGCGCTGGGTGAAGCCCTCGATCAGGCGCTTGCCGACCTGCCCGGGGTCCGGAGCCTCCTGCCAGGTGCGGACGGGAGCGAACTCCCATCGCAGGGGATTGCGCTCACCACCGGATCGGCGCTGCCGCAGGAATCGCACGGTGTCCATGCACGCGGTGCCGACCAGGCCAGCGGCCAGACCCGACGCGATCGCGCCGAGCGGAGTCAACTGCTTCGGAGTGCGCATTCTGCATCGCTCCCGCTGGTTCTCGGCGATACGGGGCCGATCCGCGCGACATCGCCCGAGCCGACAACGCCGACCTCATAGGCATGCTCACATGGATACACTCATGGGACCATTCGGATCGGGAAGGCCGGATGGCGAAGGGCGAGTCGCGGCGTCGCAGGACCGCAAAGAGGATGTTCGCCGGCGCGCGCCGCAGCGCGTTTGCGGAAAGCGTTGCGCGGTTCGAAGGTTGGACGGGAAGAGCCGCACGGGGGAGCTGCGGACGCTGTCGGGTGGCCGGCCCGCAGTCATGCTCCAGCACACGTCGGCGTGGCGCTCGTGATCCTGCGGTGGTCGTAGGGCTGCATCTCCACCGCTCCCGGATGACGTCTGCCGCCCCCGCAAAGAGGGAGAGCCCTGTGGCCACGCTGCTCGCGGTGAATGTCGGGATGCCCAAGGACGTGCCGTGGAACGGCAGGATCACACACACCGGCGTGTGGAAGAAGCCTGTCGCGGGTCCCCGGACCGTGCGGCGTCTCAACATCGACGGCGACGGCCAGGGCGACCTGGCCGGGCACGGCGGTGAGCAGCGTGCGGTGCTGGTGTACCAGATGGACTCCTACCGCTACTGGCAGGAGTACCTGAAGCGCGACGACTTCACGTACGGCCAGTTCGGCGAGAACTTCACCGTGGACGGGCTCGCCGACGACGAGGTGTGCATCGGTGACCGGTACCGCATCGGCAGCGCGGTCTTCGAAGTCACCCAGCCCCGGGTGACGTGCTACCGCGTGGGACTGCGGCTGGGGGAGCCGCAGATGGCGGCCCTGCTCGTGTCCCACCGCCGGCCGGGTTTCTACCTGCGGGTGCTGACCGAGGGAGAGGTGCAGGCCGGCGACGAGATCGCCAGGATCGCCCCTGGTCCCGAGGGAATGACGGTCGCGGAGATGGATGCCCTGCTCTACCTGCCCGGCCACTCCCGCTCGCAACTCGAACGCGCTCTACGGATCCCGGCACTGAGCCCCGGATGGCAGTCATCGCTGCAGGCCCTCCTCCAGAGCGAGGAGAGCATGCCCGGCGGCGCCGCCGGGAATCCCGGCCTCACCGGCGCGACCAGCCCGCCGCCGGCCTGGCCCGGCTTCCGCCCGCTCAAGGTCGCCCACATCGAGCCCGAGAGCAGCACCATCGTCTCCATGACCCTGGCGTCGGCCCAGGGCGATCCGCTTCCGGCCGCGCTGCCGGGGCAGTTCCTCACGGTACGGCTGCGGCCCGGGCCGCAGGCGCCGCCCCTGATCCGCAGCTATTCCCTGTCCGGCCGGCCGGGCGCAGCGCGGTACCGGATCAGTGTCAAGCAGGAGCCGCACGGCGCCGGCAGCACCTACATGCACCAGCACGTGAAGGTGGGCGACGTCCTGGAGGCTGCCGCGCCTCGCGGAACGTTCGTCCTTGCCGAGGGCGACAACCCTGTGGTGCTGCTGTCCGCCGGTGTTGGGGCCACTCCGGTTCTGGCGATGTTGCACGCCCTCGCCGAGGAGCCGTCCCGACGCCGGGTGTGGTGGTTGCACGCGGCCCGGGACGGCAGCAGCCACCCTTTCGCCGGCGAGACCAGCGCTCTGATGGCCCAACTGCCCGCCGGCAGGGCCCAGGTCTTCTACAGCCGTCCGCGTGGCAGCGACCGTCCGGGGCTCGACTACACCACGGCTGGACGGCTGTCGGCCCAACAGGTGCAGAGCCTCGGGCTGCCCGCAGCGGCGGATGCCTACATCTGCGGACCGGCCGCGTTCACGAAGGACATGACCGCTGCCCTGCTGGCCTGCGGCCTGGCAGCTTCCCGGATCCACACGGAGCTCTTCGGCGCACTGTCCGCGATCAACCCCGGCGTGGTCGGGGGCACTGCCAAGGCCCCGCACATGCCGGCTGACCGGCCTGGCCGACAGCAGCAGGGGCCCACCGTCTCCTTCGCCCGTAGCGGCCTGAGCGTGCCCTGGAACTCCGACTACGCGAACCTGCTCGAACTCGCCGAGGCCTGCGACATCCCAGCCCGATGGTCGTGCCGCACCGGCGTCTGCCACACCTGTGAGACCGCGGTGCTCTCCGGCGGCGTCGTCTACTCACCCGATCCGATCGACGCACCGGCCGAGGGGAACGCCCTCATCTGCTGCTCGCGACCACCTGTTGACCTGGTTCTGGACATGTGAGCACCGATGGCGCCGCCCGCCGCCGCCGCCCGCCGCCGCCGCGCAGGGCGCTGCCGCCCGCCGCCGCCCACCGCCGCCGCGCAGGGCGCTGCGGCTCAGGCTGTCGCCCAGCCGAGCTGCGTCCTTGAGGCGGTCATATCCGAATCGTCTGGTCGCCCTGCGTCACGGTTCGGCGGGAGTCGGCGGACCTTCCGGGTACGGATAGTGCCTCGAATGGTCCCCGGCGTCCCAGGCGGCGCGCAGGCCCGGCGCTGTCGGATCCCAGTCCGGACGAATCTCACGAGTCACCTCGCGAAGGTCACGTCGAAGATCCTCGATCGACGGCCTGCCCCAGTACCAGTAGCCGTTGTAGACGCTGTGAATCACCAGCCCGGGCTTGAGCACGAGCGTGTGGGGAACCATCGGGTCGTGATGCGGGTCGGTGTACTCCTGGATATCCAGGTCTTTCTGCACTTTCCGGCCGACGTCGGAGAGAAACGTCCACTGGGCCCCCACGGCGGAACGGAACTCGTTGATCTCCAGGATATTGTCCGTCGCGATCGTGACGACCCGGGTGTACGCAACAGAAATCTCGGCGTAGTGGGCCGCCAGCTGAAGATGCTGCTGGTGATCCTTCGGGCAGAAATGGCCACGGGAGAGGATGAGAATCAGCGGGTCGATGCCCTGCAGCTCGCTCAGTCGCCGTCGGGCTTTGCCATGGTCGGTCAGCTCGTAGTCGGGAAAGATCCCGCCGGGCGCAATGTCGGCACGCATGATTGTCTCCTTACCTGGACCGCATCCAAACCGGCGATGTGCCTGCTCCCAAGGTCGCATCCCAGGCTGAGGTTCGCGCGCCTGGCGTGCCGGTGACCGTTCCCGACCGGCCCCCGGGCCCATTGTCCCGTCGAGGCCGTCACGGGCCGATCCGCACCGCCCACGGTCGCGCCGGGCCCGGATCACGGCGATGCTGAAAGAACGACTCAAGCCCAGTGCCCTGCGGCGACCAGGTGGTCGGCATGAGAACGCTGAGGAGCCGGGAACGTGGACATGAAACTCGGGATCGTGGTCATCCCGGTCGCTGACGTGGGCCGTGCCAAGAACTTCCACGGGGGACTGGGGTGGCGCGAGGACGCCGACCTCGCAACCGGCGGGGACTGCCGGATGGTGCGGTTCACGCCCCCCGGCTCCGCACGCCCGGTCATCTTCGACAGCGGCCCGGTCTCGGCCGCACCGGGATCGCCCCAGGGACTTCAGCTGACCGCGGCGAAGGAGCAGGCCGGGAACTCCGGCCCGGCAGACCGGTCGGCGGGAACATGAACACCGACTACGACGTGATCGTCATCGGAGGCGGCTCGCCGGGCGAGCAGTGCGCCGGCGAGCTTGCCGACGGGGGCCTGCGCGTCGCCGTGGTCGAGCGCGAACTGGTCGGCGGTGAATGCTCCTACTGGGCCTGCATCCCGTCCAAGACGCTGCTCCGGTCCGGCGAAGCGGCGCACGCCGCACGCGACGCGGCCTGCGCCGCCCGGGTCGACGGCGAGGCGGCACTGGCCTGGCGGGACTTCATGGTCGGAGGCTACTCCGACGAAGGCCAGCAGCGCTGGCTGGCGGACAAGGGCATCGACCTGCTGCGCGGCTCCGGCCGACTGGCCGGTACGGGCACGGTGGAGGTCGGCAGCGCGCGGTACACGGTCCGACACGTCGTCGTTGCCACCGGCTCGGACCCGGTGGTGCCGCCGGTGCCCGGACTGCGCGAGCTGGACGGCGTGTGGACCAACCGCTGTGGGCTCCACCGAAGACGTATTCAGCGCGACGGCCCTTGTGTCCGAGGTGGCCAAGGCCGCCACCTACACCCGCGCCTATGCCGAGTCGACCGGCTTTTTGACCCTGCTCAGTGACGGGGAGCAGCTGACCGGCGCCCATGCCCTGGGGCCGGAGGCAGGGGAATGGCTGCAGCAGGCGACTCTGGCCATCCGAGCCCGCGTTCCGCTGCATGTGCTGCGGGATGTCATCCAGCCCTTCCCTACGTTCTCCGAGATCTACGTCGCCGCCCTCAAATCGCTCCACGGCCAGATCACCGCCGCGCGCGGGACAGCAGGCTGAACCATGGCCCGGGGGGCCTCACCCAGGGGGCTTCGGCGACGAGCCCCAGGAGCTTGGCAGCGTCGGCCTCGCGGGCGTCGGTGCGCTGCCAGGCCGTCTCCCACGGCCACCACGGCCACACCCGTTCACCGGCCGGGCGCCGTCCACGCCCGCTCACCCGCACCTGAACTGCGCTTCCTCCGCGTTCCACCGACAGGTCGAGCACACCACTGCCAAATCTTACTCACCTGAGTTATATTTTACTCATGCAGGTAAAATCAGGCGCGGACGACCAGGCCCGGTCGTTCGCGGCGACTGCCCGGCGGGCCCAGATCGTCGAAGCCACCATCGAGACGATCGCTGAGCTCGGCTACGGCCAGACCACGTTCGCGCGCATCGCGGAGCGGGCCGGACTCTCCAGCACCCGACTGATCTCCTACCACTTCGCTGACAAGCAAGAACTGATGGGCCAGATCGTCACCGATGTCTACACCGAGATCGGCATATTCGTCGGACAGCGGATGGCGGCCCACCGCACTGCCGCCGCGGCCCTGGAGGGCTACATCCACGCGACCCTCGAATACATCGCCGAGCACCGCACCCGTATGAAGGCTCTGCTCGGCATCTTCCTGAGCGGCGCACTGGCCACCGAGCCGAGCGAGAGCGAACTCGTGACACTCCTCCCGGCCGAACAGATCCTGATCGAGGGGCAGCGTCAAGGGGAGTTCCGGTCCTTCGACACCGCCGTGATGGCAGCCAGTATTCAGCGCAGCCTGGACGGCATCCCGCTGCTCCTCGAATCCCGACCCGATCTGGACCTTGCCTCGTGCGCCCGGGAACTGGCCACGATCTACGAGCTCGCCACCCGGAGGACAACGTGAGCCTGCCAAAGCAGCCTCAGCCGCCGCCGCTTTCAGCACCACGTGCGCAGCAGCCGCCGCGGCGGTCGAAGCCGGGCCGTACGGCGCTGATCCTGCTCCTGGACATTGCGGCGCCGATCGTCCTGTTCTACATCCTGCGTGCCTTCGGCTTGAGCAACCTTCCGGCGTTGCTGCTCAGTGCCGTACTGCCCGGTCTGAGCACAGTCGTCCAAGTCGTCAGGGCCCGGCATTTCGACTCCCTGGCGGCGATGATGACGGGCGCCACCGTACTGACCGCCCTGAGCTCACTGATCAGCGGCGACCCGCGCTTCCTGCTGGCAAAGGACGGCTGGATAACCGGGATCTACGGCATCTGGCTGCTGGCGACCACGCGCAGCAACCCTCCGGTGGTGATGATGTTCGCCCGACCTTTGCTCGAAGGGCGGATCGGCCCGGACGGCGAGTCCTGGGACTATCTCTGGAAGCAGCTGCCCGGGTTCCGGCGCATCTGGCGTACGGCCAGCGTCATCTGGGGCGTAGCGACGATCCTGGACGGCGTCGTCCGGTTCATCATGGCCTACTCACTACCGGTGAACGTGGTCCCGGCGCTCAACGGGGCACAGTACGCCGTGCTGTTCGTGCTGCTCCAGGTCGTCACCAATGTCTACTACTTCCGCGCCGGACTCTACGACCCGCGGTCCGAGCTCTACGCACCGATCCGGTCGGCCGACTCGGATCCGCCCTCATCGGAAAGCGTTGACCACGTCTGAAGGATCTGCTTCCCACCGAGTGCTGCCCCGGACCGCGCTACGGCAGTTCGACCCATATGTCCGGTGGCCCTTGGACCGCGCGGGCGTCGGTCAGCCGCAGCCCGGCGAAGGCGCACGAGTAGGCCACCGCGCTGTGCCGGTAGAGGTAGGAGGCCAGGACTTCTTCGGCGGTGGCATCGAGATCGGCTGGGCCGCCCGGGTGCAGGTCCCATATTTCGACGACTCCGTCACGAGCGATGCTGCCCTGGTTGCCGCTCTTGGGGTTGGCGTACAGGCCGTAGCAGACGGTGCCGATGGATAGGCGGGACAGGACGCCGTGGTCGTCCGGTGCGTAGCCCCAGGGCTGGGTGACGACGCAGCCGCCCGGCACGGTCGTCACCCCGACGATGCGCAGACCCTCGTCGGACGCCCGGGGTTGCTCAAGCAATTCGTCCAGCGCCTCGCCCGCCGCCCGCGTCGCCCCCAGGCGGCGTACCGCTTCCTCGGCGTCTATCCCGGCCACGCACGCCAGCCCCGTGCCCTCGTAGGAGAGGTCCCCCAATGCGGCGACGAGCCGACGACCCTCCGCCACCGCTGCCCGCTCCGCCTCGCTCAGTCCGCGTTCTCCCTCGGGCAGCACGAACAGGTCCGGTGTCAGCCCGGCCAGACTGAGCCGCCCCGGGGACCAACCGCCGATCGACGTCCGCCACGGGTCCGCACCCTGCTTGACCAGGGCCCAGGCGTTGTCCAGCCGGTCGTTCATCACGGCCTCCCACAGGGCGGTCGTCCCGTCCTCCAGCGCGTCCACGTCCGCGACGCGCCGAGCCAGCTCGATCACGACCTCCGGCGAGCCGGAGACGGCTGCCAGATGCAGGGGCCGCCCCGCACCCCACCCTTCCTCCGGATCAGCACCCTGCTCCAAGCACTGCCGGACACGGTCGTAGTCCGCCCAGCCCTTCCAGCCCATGCCCGCCCAGCCGCCGGCGTTACTTGTCACGATGCCCCTCCCATGCCGAAGGCGACGGCTTCACCATCGCCTGTACACGCAGCATTACAGACGGGTCTGACAACGCGAGCGCAGCGCCCGGAGGCCGCCGGGGAGAACGGCCCTCGCCTGCGAACACATGGTCGGGTCGGCGTACTCTCCTCCCGTGGCAAGCCTCCTGTTCAACCGGACCACCCGCCCCAAAGGCCGCTGGACCGCCCTCCTCGCGCCCGCGCTGGCGCTGGCCGTCCCCTGCGCCAGGCTGATGCTGACCGGACACATGATCGGGGCTGCCTGCTTTGCGGGGGGCATGATCCTTCTGGTCAGCGTGCTTCGGCTGATATACCGAGCCAGCTGGACCGGGATCGGGCCGGAGGGGATCACCTACGCACCGGGGCACCGGCGCCCTCGCACCCTGCCCTGGTCCGAAATCAGCTGGATCGGTGTCCGTACCGTCGCGTCCAGCCGGGGAGTGATCCGCTCGGTGCGGGTGACCACCAGAGTCGGCAAGCGGTTCAACCTGCCCTGTGTCACCGACTCCTTCTCCTATCCCGACCCCGACTTCGACCACAAGGTCGAGCAGATCACCGCCTGCTGGCAGGCCCACACCGACGAATCCTTCCGGATCGACCCGGATCCGCCCCGCAGCGACGCCCGGTTGGACGCCCTCATCCGTTTCAACCGCAGCCCGCTCGGCGCGCTTGGGCGGCTCGTCCGCACGGGTTGGTGCCAGGCCGCATTGACGCTGCTCTTCGCGGGATTGATGGTCCATTCGCTCAGCGCCATACCGGGCGACCGCAGCGCCGCCGCGGCCTACCAGCACAAGGCCGTCTGCCCCACGGCAGCCGATCTGTCCACGCTCTCCCTCGCCCAGTTGGAGGCGCTCACGTCCACCCCGTCACCGTCCGGGTGCGTCAACCACGAGCCGATGACCGTGGACAGCACGGTCATCGGCTCCAACCCACTCGCGGAGTCCCGCCTGTATCTGTCGGCCGTCCCCGACAACGGCACCAGCTACGAGGTTGACTTCGGTACGGCGACCCCATGGCTGCGCTCCCTGCAACCCAAAGACTCGATATACGCCAACTATGTAAGCAACGGCCAAATCACCGACGTGGGCTCGGGCAACGTCATGCTGCACGACACCGAATCACCCGTATACCTTCAGAACACCGCCATCGCCGACGCGGTGAGCTTTGGCTCCATCGCGCTGCTCATGGGGGCCTGGTCGGCCGCGCTGCTCCGCCGCCGCTACAGCCGCGCTCCCGTCGCCGAGAGGTTCCGCTGGTGGGTGACCTGCTCCCTGCCGGCCGTCATCATCACCGTCCTGGTCTCCAACCACCTCGAACAGGATCCCTCCCCGCTCGTGGCCGGCTACTTCACCGTCCCGGCCCTCGCCCTCGTCGCCGGGCTCACCCTGGCCCTCGGCCTCAGCCGCATCCGCCTGCGGCGAGGCACCACCGCCGGACCCCAGGCTCCCGCCGAGTGGAACGTACTCGACGGCGTGGAGAGACGGTGAGTGGCCCCGGGGAACCTTGGAGCACCAGCCCGGACTCTTCTCCGCTGCGGGCGCCGAACCTTCGTAGAGCGGGTCGAGGGGTGCGACGAGCCGGCAAAGAGCGGAGCTGTCGCGGGCGAAACGCCGGGTAGCCCCTGCGTTCAGGCCCAAGCACTCCGGTGGCAGATTGAGCACGCGCCATCGAAGTCTGAGCGAATCACTCCTCAGGGCCTGTATGCCGGCTCAGGTACGGGCTGCAACATTCAGCAACCGGTGGAGTGAGGCCGTCATGCTCACCACGAAGGAGTCACGGGCCCGGTCGGATACCAGGTCCAGGGACAGGTACGGGTTGAAGTCCTCCAGCTCGACGAGGAGCAGTTCGCCTTCCCGCGTGCGGCAGGCGTCCACGCGCTGGATGCCGTGGCCGAGGGTGTTCCAGTCGATGAAGCGCCGGGAAAAGGCCAGGTCGGCCTCGGTCGGCTCGTAGGGCTCAAGGAGCCAGCGCTGCTCTGGATCGGGCGCATGAAGGGCGTACTGGAAGGCGTCGTCGACATAGTAGAAGGACACCTCGTAGCGGAAGTCGATACGCGGCTGGACCAGGACGTCCCCGTAGGCGAGGCCGCCCAGTTGCTCTCGGGGCACGAAGGCCAGGCCGATGGAGTCAGCACCTGTCTTCGGCTTGACCGCGTACTGGCCGGCCTCGGGCAACAGGTGCAGGTCTCCGGCGTGGTCGATGGTGGGGATGACCGGATACCCGGCGGTGGTGAGGTCCAGCAGGTACTGCTTGCCGGCCATGTCGCCCCGGCCGGACAGCGGGTTGTAGACCAGGGTGCCGCGGGCCGTGGCCTGCTCCCGGAAGGTGTCGTACTCCTTCCGGTAGTGCAGCACGGGCCCGCTGTTGCGGACCACTACCACGTCGAAAGCGTCCATGAGCGCGACGGCGTCCAGCGGGTGGCACAGGGCGATGTCGAAGTCGTTGCGCAGCCGGGAGGCCAGGAAGATGTCCTCGTCGCAGTAGCGCCGCCCCCGCGCTTGGTAGGCGAGGTCGGTCACGAGCAGAACGCTGCGGCGGTCAGGCATCAAAGTTCTCCCGAGTCGGACGTTGCTACAAACATACCTATCCCGAGGGGCGCGGCCTCCGGCGGCCGCGTGGTCGCGGGATGGATCTGAGGTCAGCCCGCGTCGGCTTCTGCCCTCCACAGGGAACGGAGTTGCGCGTCGACGTCGCCGGCCTGGCGAAGACCCGCTTGGTAGGCTGGTTCCCAGGCTGCCAGGTTGCCCATATCCGGGCCGAAGGCACGCACCGAGGTGGGATCGGGGCCGATGGTCACCACGGTGTCTGCCCCCACGGTTGCCAGCTGCTGGTTGAGTGGCTCGCGGGGAAACAGGTGGGCCATCGGCTCGACCACGACCAGCGTGCGGGCTCCGGCCGCGAGGTCGGCGTTGGGGCCCGACCGCAGCGCACCGTCCATGTACCGCCGGCCGTCGATGGCAACGGGCGGCGCGGCTCCGGGGAAGGCGCTGCTCGCCGCCACCGCGTGCACCAACGGCACACCACTGTCGCGGTCCCACACCACGGGCTCACCAGTGGTCGCGTCCACGGCGGTGATCACCAGTCGCCGCTCCGGCCACGCGTCCGCGCCGATGAGGGCGGCACGCCCAGCGATCAGCGCCTCCTCGGCCTGGGGGTCGATGCCGTCGAGCGCGATCCGGCCGACGCGACGCGTGGCCTCGCCCGGCTCCAGGCTGCGGTCGCCGAGCACGGCGAGCACCTCGCCCATTCGGCTGGGGTTCGCCGTGAGCCGGTGTGCCGGCTGGCGGGCTGACGTCGCGAGCCGCCCCGGATCCTGGCCGGTAGCGAGGAGCGCTCCGACGATCGCGCCGGCCGACGTCCCGACGATCAGGTCGGCTTCGCCCAGGTCCAGGCCATCGCGGCGCAATCCGTGGGCAAGTCCAGCCATCCAGGCGGTGCCGACATGACTTCCGGGGCCCAGGACGAGTGCTCGGTCGACGGTGTGCATGGTGGTCTCCCCTCGTTATTGAAACAGTCGTACCATATACTCGCTCATGCTGTTCCGCTTCCGAGTTGCTGAGGGGAGATCCACCGTGGGGCGACCCGCTGATCCCGACCGCCGCGAGCGCACGCTGGCGCGGGCGACCGACTACGTGCTGGCGCACGGCCTGGCCGGGCTGAGCCTGCGACCACTGGCCGCGGCCCTCGACACCAGCCCGCGGATGCTGCTCTACGACTTCGGCAGCAAGCAGGAGTTGGTCGCGGCCGTCCTCGCCGAGGCCCGTCGCCGAGGTGCGGTGCGCCTGGCCGAGCGCCTTCCGTCAAAGACGGGCTCCGTGCGGGAGCGGCTTCGTGGCATCTGGGCATGGATGAGCGCGGACGAACGTGCGCCATTCGTCCGGCTGTTCTTCGAGGTGCACGCCGACGGCCTGGTCCACCCCGAGAACTACCCCGACCAGGGCGAGGCGATCACAGACTGGTTCGACACCCTCGGTGCCGCATTCCACGACGTTGCCACCGGTCCTGACGACACCGTCACGCCCACGTTGGTCATGGCCGTTGTCCGTGGTCTGCTGTTCGATCTCACAGCCACCGGCGATCGCGCCCGCACCGACCGTGCACTGGACCGCTTCGCTGAACTCCTGAGCCAGTGAACGGTCCTGCTCCTGTCCCTGCAGCAAATGCAGCGCCGTTACAGCGAGCCCGGGACTCGGACACCACACGCCACCCGGGGCGATGGATTCTCATCTTGGCGAATCAGTGTTCGACCAGGTGGCCAGTGACCCGAGTGCGTATCCGAGGCCGACGCACAGCCCGTATACCCACGCCGGCTTTGTCCCTCCCGCGACCAGATCCTGCACAAGAAGCACGATGACCAGCGCAGCTGTCCAGCCGCTCACGATCGCTCGGCCGGCTCGATTGATCCCGATCAAGCGCAACGCGATCCAACTCGCCACTGGCAGGACCGCCACGCCGAACACCACTGCCAGCACGGCAGCTGTGAAGTCCAATTCCCCGGGCGGCACAGGGCGCTGGCTCACTTGGAGAAGCCAGACCGCAGTCGGTGTCACCAGGAGGAATGCCACGACGGCGGCCACACCGACTCGCCAGGCCAGAGTTCCCCGTACGGACTGCGCCACGGCCCAAACCCCCAACTGCCATACATGATCGACGACCCACTGGAGCACGTCGTCATTCTCGCTGAGTTGTGAACTCGGAACCTGAGTACGCGTACTCAGGTTCCGAGTGATTATCGCGTCAAGCTTCCCTGCGGCGACGGCTAATGGGACCTCCGTCATGCAGGGCATTGCTGGGGAGTCCGTGCAACCTGAGTACCCGAACTCATGATCCCTCGCTCGACTTTGGGGGCACTGCACCCGACGCCTGACTGCGAGGGGGAGAGATGGACCCGGGGCCGAGCATGTTCTTCGCTGCCGTACTGTCGGTCGCGGGGATCGCGGGCTGGCTATTCCTGTGGATGCTCGCCAGGGGCATGCGCAACTGGGACTTCTGACCTGCTGCTGGGCAGGCAGGGCAGCTCGCCGGGGGGGGACAACGCCTTGGTCGCTGGCGCCCTCGGTCAGGACGATGTGCGAGCGGTGCCGGCGCCGACCGACGGCCGTGGTGGTGTGCACGGCCCTCGCACCGGGTCTGGGGCGCCCCGTTCCCGCCCTGGGCCGGGCCGGTAGCTGGATGGCCGCTGATCATGCCGGCGAGCGGGAAACTTCAGGATCCCCGACAGAGTCAAGTCGGCCCGACCCGGCCCCCGCCCGCCGGGCGACGCCCTCAGCAGGCGATTCGCTGAAGTCCGCCAGGGGAGCGGAGGGCTCGTGTGAGAATCGCCCCCGTGGCATGGACGGGTGCCGCACAGAGGGACGCGTCACCAGCAGGGCGGCGCGCGGGATTCGGAGGTGGTTGTGCCGTACTGGGCACCGTTGCCCGACGGGCTGAGCCCGGCGCACAGGCAGCTCGTCACCGAGTTGCGCGCGCTGAAGGACCGGCACCGGTGGACGTTCAAGCAGATGGGGCGGATGACTCACTACAGCCATGCCTCCTGGGAGCGCTGGCTGAACGGCAAACGGCTGGTCACCCATGACGCGCTGGGCGCGCTGTTGGCGGTCGCCGAAGCAGACGACGCAGCGCTGCTCGCGCGGCACGCGCAGGCCCTGTCGGCCGACGCCGGAGCGGTGGCCGAACCGGCCGGGGACGCCGGACCGGTCGGCGCCGACCTGCCCCGGAACGCCCAGGTGCCCGCCGCCGTGGGGGACTTCGCCGGACGGGACGACGAGATCACCGCCCTTGGCGAGGCACTGTGCGGACCGGCGCCCGGCAGTCCCGCCGATGCGCTGCCGGGCCGGTCCCGGATCGCGGCGGTCACCGGGGGCGGCGGGCTCGGGAAGACCACGCTCGCCCTCGCGGCGGCGCACCGACTGGCCGACCGCTTCCCGGACGGCCAGCTCTTCGCCGACCTGCACGGCATGGACCCGGTCCCGCGCAGCCCGGTCGACGTGCTGGCGCAGTGGCTCGCCGACCTCGGCGTCACCCTGGATCGGATACCCGAGCAGGCCGAGGCACGCGCGGCCCACTTCCGCAGCCTGCTGCACGGACGGCGGATGCTGATCGTGCTGGACAACGTCCACCGGGCCGCCCAGGTGCAGCCGCTGCTCCCGGCCGCGCCCGGCTGCGCAGTCCTGATCACCAGCCGCGACCGTCTGGGCACCCTGCCCGGCTGCGTTCGTCTGGAGCTGGGGCCGCTGCCCGACTTCGAAGCGCTGACGCTGCTTGAGAACATCGTGGGCGAGGGTAGGCTGCGCGCCGAGCCCACCGCCACCGGTGGGATCCTGGCCGCCTGCGCGGGCCTGCCGCTGGCATTGCGCATCGCCGGCGCCCGCCTCGCCATCCGGCCGTCCTGGGCGGTCGAGGACCTCGCTGCCCGGCTGGCCGACCGGCGCCGGGTGCTGGACGAACTCTCCGTGGCCGACCTCGCGGTCCGGGCCAACCTCGACGCCAGCCACGCCTACCTGACGGCCACTGCGCCGGATCTGGGCCACGGCGTGGACCCGGCCGTGGTCTTCCGGATCGCGGCCCTGGTCCCCGCCTCCGCCTTCGGCGTCGCCGAGGTAGTGGTGCTGCTCGGCGAGGAGGCAGGTACCCGGGAGGCCGACGTCGAGAGCGCCCTTGAGCACCTGGTCGACATCCACCTGCTGACCGCGCGCGGCCGTGGACGCTACGGCTTTCACGACCTGATCCGCGCCTACGCGCTGGAGCGCCTGGAGGACGCCGAACCGCCGGAGCGGCGCGACCCGGCGCTGCTGCGGCTGATCGGCTGGTACGCGGACGGGTTCGAGGCGGCCAGCGCGGTCATCGGCCAGACCATCGGCCTGCTGCCCGCGGTCGCGGTTCCCGGCACGCCCGCGCCGCCCGCGCTGCCGGACCGGGACGCCGCGACGGACTGGTGCGCCAGGCACGTCGAGGCCGCGTCCGCCGCCATCGATGCGGCCCCGCTGTGTGGCCGTCCGGACCTGGCCGCGCGCATCGCGCTGTACATGTTCGCCTATGCCTATATCGACATCACCGTCAACTACCAGAACTGCCTGGAGCGGGCCCTGGCGATCGCCGAGGCCGACCACGACCGGGCGGCCGAGGCCTGGCTGCTGACCCGGCTCGGGGTGTGGCATGGAATCTGGGCCCACGGTGACCTCAGCCTGTCGGTGCTTGAGCAGGCCCTGGCCGCACACCGGGCCGTCGGCGATCCCACCGGCGAGCTCCGGGTCCTGGGCAACCTGGCGACCGCCTACGGCGCCGCCGGGCAGTACCAGCGTGCCCTGGAGAAGGGACAGCAGGCCCTGGACCGCTACAGGGCGTCGCCCCAGGTGCAGCTTGGCGACTTCGAGGCGACGACACTGCACGGGATGGCCGACGCCTACCTCCGGCTGGATCAGTTCGAGGCGGCCGTCGACCACTTCCGGCGTGCGCTGGCCCGGTATGCGCCCGACGGCCACGCGCAGCACCGCGCCTACGGGCTGAGCGGCCTCGGCAACGCCTACCGGGGCCTCGGCGACTTCGACCAGGCGGTCGCCTGCATCGAGGAATCCCGGGAGCTGAGCGTCCGCAACAACGATCGGCAGGGCCAGGCCGACGCGCTGCACAGCCTCGGTCGGGCCTTCGCCCACTTCGGCCAAGCGGACCGGGCCCGCGACTGCTGGAAGCAGGCACTGGAGATCTTCGAGGCGGTCGGCTTCACCCCAGGCCTGGAGGAGACGACGGCCAGCCTGGCGCTCCTCGACGCCGGGGGCGGCTGAGCGGGCCGGGCTGGTGCGGCCCCGGGTTGAGCGACGCCCGGGGCCGCAGCAGCACCTGGCTCAGGACGCCTCGGCCAACGTCCACACGTGGTCGTCATAGCCCGGGAACGGAGCCCCGCCGCCGACCCAGTCCCCGCCGCTGCCGGAGCAGGCGTAGACGTCCAGCAGCGCCCTGTTGCTCGTGTCGGTGTGCAGGGACGCCCAGCCCTCGACGTCCAGGCAGAGGCCGTCCTTGTAGTTGACGATCTCGTACTGGTCGCCGGCGAGGCCCGGGATGGGATTCAGGTACCACTCCTGGTTGTCGTTCACCGAGTTGGAGTTGCACGCGTAGAGGGACGTGGCGCTGCCGGAGGGCGCGGAGCCGTACCCCGGCAGGTCGAGGCAGAGCTGGCTCTTGACATTGACGAGGACGAACAGCTGGTTGCCGTTGACCACACGGGTGTTCAACTTGCCCCACTCCTGGTTGTCACCGCTGCCGGGGGCGCAGACGTCCTGCCAGACGGCGGTGCCGGAGGGTTGGGCGCCGGTGCCGCCCAGGTCGGCGCACTGCTGGGTCGTGTCGTTGACCAGTACCCAGTTGCCGTCGTCCGTCGCCGCGAAGGCGCTGGACGAGTTGGCGAGCGGGAGCAGCGCGGACATGCCCGCGACGGCGAGCAGGCGGACGAGTTTGTGCGAAGCCATGGGAGCCTCCAGGCAGATGAGTTGACGGGCACAGCCTGTTGGAGGTCGGCGGGGCTGCCTACCGCCCCGCCGCAGCGTGTGAATGGCACACCGGCGGCGATCCGGTGAGCTGCGGATTGAGATCCCGTCACCATGGATTGGTGACGCGGTGCCAGGGCCTGTCGCGGGATTGGCTCAAGGTCGTGCCTGATCACCTGCTGTGGGGCGTGGCAATCCGGCAAACAGTCAGTTGGTCCGGCTGGAGCGGTTGTTGCCACGAGCGACGACAGGCTCTCCGTCCGCAACGAGGCCACCATCACCGTCATCGACCAGTGGCTGTGACCATTACCGCTTACGGCTCAGCAGCTGCACCGCCTGAGACCGGTAGCCGTTCATCGTGGCGACCTCGATCCGGTGCTGCTCCACCATGTCGAAATCCGGCAGTAGAGAGCGCAGGTGCGCGGTGTCGTGGTGCCGGCACACCGCGCCATCGTCCGTGGCGAAGACCCCGTACGGTGTGCCGAACTGCTGGGCATGGGCGGCGTAGCGGTCGAGGTTGCGTTTGTCGTCCTGCAGGACGAGGGCGCTGACGTAGAGCAGTCCGCCGGGAGCCAGAACCCGGCTCAGCTCAGCGACGAGTGCCTGCTGAGCACCGTCGTCGGGGATGCACGTCAGCACCGCGAACAGCAGGACGACATCGAACGTCGCCGAGGTGCAGGTCAGCTCTGGCGGAGAGTCCAGAACTTCGAAGCGCAGGTCGTCTGACTACCAAGATCCTTCATGCGAGAGCAGCATACGGCCCTCGTGCAGCGCAGTGTTCGGCCCGCTTCTTCGCAGCTGGTGGCCTGAAAACCCTGGCGCAGTCCCGCGCCCGTCGATTGGCGAGTTTGGCCCTTCTCGTGGACTGCGCGCGCAGGAAAGGCTGTGGCCCGTGACAGGCCGCGCACACATCATCCTACTGGGTGACCGCAGTGAGGGGGCGCGGTCGCCAAAGACCGTGTGAACGCACAGGCAGAAGGGGTGCGCGGAGCTCAGGTGTTCGCCGTGGTCCGCCTGCCGTGCGCGGGAGAGCTCACGTGATGGCCGGTCCGGGCCGCAGGAGTCATGCCTCGTCAAGCCAACCCCCGAGCCGAGGGGCTGTCGGGGCGCGGAGCGGAAAGGTGGCAACTCTCATGTCAAGCACCATGGTTCCTACAGGCTCGGACAGGACGCCGACTGCCAGGCGGCGGCGCGGTGGCCTGACCAGACGGCTGACCAGGCAAGTCCGGTCGGCACGGCCACGATCGGGCTCGCCGGCGCGGGACTGGTCGCGTTGGCGCCGGCGGCCCTGGCCGACACGACTGTGACCTACTCCTACACCGGCAGCGCCCAGTCCTTCACCGTGCCCGCCGGGGTGTCCTCGATCAATGTGGACGCCTTCGGCGCCCAGGGGCAGACCGGGAGCGCGGGCGGGAACCCGGGCGGTGAAGGCGGAGAGGCCAAGTCCGATCTGCCCGTCACGCCGGGCGAGGTACTGCAGATCAATGTCGGCGGAACAGCCGGCTACGGCGGCGCAGGCGCCGGAGGCGAGGGCACCCAGTCCGGAACGTACGGCGGCGCCGGAGGGGGCGCCTCAGACGTGCGGACCGGCGGCTACGGCCTGAGCGACCGACTGCTGGTGGCCGGGGGCGGGGGAGGAGGCGGGAACTACTTCAATGCCGCGCCCGGCGGAGCAGGCGGCGTCGGCGGCGGCGCGAACGGCACCGCCGGTTCCAATGGCTCCGACGGATCTGTCGGCGGCGCGCCCGGAACTCCCAGTGCCGGCGGCCTCGGCGGTGCCGGGGGTACCGGCGCCGCGGCCGGAACGGACGGATCCGCCGGCGCCGGGGGCGTGGGCGGGGACGGCACCGCCGGTTCCAACGGGTCCGGCGGAGGAGGGGGAGGCGGCGGCTGGTTCGGCGGCGGCGGAGGCGGCGGCCAAGTGCAGGCCCTCTCCGGGACGAACAGCTCTTCGGCCGACGGTGGGGGCGGCAGCGGGTACGGGCCGGCCGGCACCGTCTTCAACCCCGGCGTGCAGGCGGGCAACGGCACGGTGACCATCACCTACACCCTCGCCGCGGACATCGCCGTGGATGTCACCGCACAGCCGCACCTGGGCATCCTGGTGCCCTACCTCACCTACACCCTGACCGCGCACAACACCGGCCCCGCCGACGTCACCTCGGCCACCATCACCGCATACCTGCCCACCGGGGCCGGTGCCACCGACCTGCCGGCCGGCTGCACCACCAGCACGGGCACCGTGACCTGCACCTACGGAGCCATCGCCAACGGGGCCAGCACCGCCAGATCGTTCCACGTCCCGCTGTCCCTGCTGTCGCTGGGACAGGTCTCGGTCACCGGCACACGCACCACATCCGTGCCCAATGACCCCAATCCGGCCAACGACAGCACCACCGCCACCTGCACCGTTGTCTCCGTCATCCTCGCTACCTGCCCGTAGCGGCTGCCTTGGCGAGCCCGCCCCTACGCAGGGGCGGGCTCGCCCGCATCAGGTGAGCGTCGGTCGGAAAGCAGAAGCCGATTCGCTTCGGGGGCGAAGGCGGGCAGCTTGTCGAGACTGCTGCGCACGGCTTCGGCGCCGTACTCGAACATCTGCCGCTCGTAGTCGTCGACCGCGCTGAGCAGATCCTGGCGCCCTTCGTTGGCCTCGGTCAGGCAGCGGCGCAGCAGGTCGGCATCGCGCAGCGCGGTGTTCGCGCCGTTGCCGCCGGTCGGGGAGGTGGCGTGGATCGCGTCGCCGAGCAGGGTGACCGGGCCGGACGCCCAGCGTGCACCGGGCTGGACCACCCGGATGGACAGCAGTGTGCTGTTCTCCGGGTCGGCCTGCTCGATCAGCGCGCGCAGCTCCGGGTGCCAACCTTCCATCCTGGACAGCACGGCGTCCTGCACGGTCAGGTCCTCCAGCGAGCCGTTCGGCGGCAGGATCATGGCCCAGCGCACGTAGTCGCCGATGTCGGGCAGCGTGACTTCGGGGGCCAGTTGCTCGGCGGCCTGCTTCGGCGGGGTACGGAAGCGCATCGCGCCGAGCAGCAGGCTGACGCCGTCGCCCGTGATCTTCGAGCCGTAGGCCTTGGACAGGCCGGCGAACTCGTCGGTCAGCGGGGTGCGGCCGATGACGAACCGGACGCCGGTGTCGGTCGGGGTGGTCTGCGGTGACAACACCCCGCGGACTGCGGAGGTGACGCCGTCCGCGCCGACGAGCAGGTCGGCGGTGGCCGGGTCGCGGTGGGCGAACCGGGCTTGCACCTTGCCGTCGGCCAGCACGTCGTAGCCGGTCAGCGCGGCATCGGTGTGCACGGTGAGGCCGGTCAGCAACAGGTGCCGCAGCACCTGCCGGTCGACCACGATGCCGGTCCGGCCCGCGCCGAGCCTGCCGATCTCGTTCAGCTGCGGGTCCAGGACCAGCTGCTCGGCGGAGGCGTCCATGACGATCTCGTCCAGCAGCGGGTGCCAGCGCGTCGGCAGGCAGTCGCGCACCGCCTGGAAACCGGTCAGGTTCAGCACGAGCCGGTAGCCCTGGAACCGCGCGACGATCCCCGGGTCGCGCTCGAACACGTCGGCCTCGATCCCGGCACCACGCAGACCCTGCGCGAGAGCCAGACCTCCCAGACCGGCTCCGACAACGGAAACTCGCATCACACACCTCCAAGACATCCATACGAACTTAGTTCGTTCCAACGATCTAAGTTCTACTTAACGAACTTAGATCGTGTCAAGCTATAGTGGTCGGCATGTCCGCTGATCCCCGCCAACGCCGCGCAGCTCGCCACGCCCAACCCGCAGCGGAGGCCGTCGCGCCGGCACCACGCAAGAAGCCCATCACGGTCGACCGGATCACCGACGCCGCCCTGCAGGTCGTGGCCACCGAGGGCTACGACGCGCTGACCATCCGCCGGGTCGCCGCCGTGCTCGGCACCGGCCCGTCGTCGCTGTACGCGCACATCGTCAGCAAAGAGGACATCGACGATCTGCTCGTCGGTCGCCTCTACTCCGGGATCGCGCTGCCTGAACCGGACCCGGCCACGTGGCGCAAGCAGATCCTCGACGTGTACACCCAGATCCGCGACCAGTACCTGAAATACCCCGGAGTCTCCCGAGCCGCGCTGGGTGTGGTCCCCACCAACCTCTCCACGTTGCGGGTCAGAGAAGGGCTTCTGGCGATCCTGCTCGCCGGTGGAATCGAACCGCAGAGCGCCGCCTGGGTGCTCGATGCCCTGTCCCTCTACGTCAGCGCCTATGCCCTGGAGCAGTCGCTGGTCCAGCAGCGGCGCGGAGATCCGGACCAGGAATGGGTCCTTGGCCGCGAGGAGCTGATCCGTCGGTTCACCGCGCTGCCGGCCGACACGTTTCCGCAGACCCGACGCCATGCCGCTGAGCTGACCTCCGGTACCGGACACGACCGGTTCGAGTTCACCCTCGGCCTGCTCATGAACAATCTGCGGCCCGCATCCGGCTGACCTGCGGCATGCGGTGGCCACACCCCGTCCAGCCGTGACGCGCCACCAGCGCCACCCACCCGAACCAGCAAGATCACCCGCTGGCGCTCGGCCCTCTGATCTGATCTGCTCCTACGCGCCCTGATCTGTCCGGCCCGGCAGGCCCAGGCGTCAGCTCCCGGCTGCTGTCGCCACCGCGCACCCCGATTCCAGCCAGGGCCGCCGGCTGCTCCGGGGCGGTCTTGTCCGGCGGGTTCGGTCGACACCGCCACTGCCGCCGCACGCCGGTTCCGCCTCGGCAGCCGAGCTCGGAGCAGAGTGGCTCATATGTCCGCATCGCCCGAGCCGCATCGTGAAGGTAGTCTCAACTTCACTGTCCCACGTGCCCACAGCATGATGGATTCCTCAACTCAGGGAGAGGTCAGCACTGTGCCCGAGGCACCCCAGCGGCCGCCGCTGCGCGCCGACGCCCGCCGCAACGTCGAGAAGCTGCGCCAGGCTGCGGCGGACGCCTTCTCCGAGCACGGGCTCGACACGCCGCTGGAGACGATCGCGAAGCTGGCGGGGGTGAGCGTCGGCACGATCTACAACCGCTTCGGCAGCCGCGACGCGCTGCTGGACCAGGTCGTCACCGAACTCGCCGAGCGGCTGGTGCGCGCGGCGATGGCCGTCGCGGACGGCACGGTGGGCAGCGCGTGGGAGAGGCTGCTGGCCTACGTCGAGGCTATCTGTCAGGCGCAGGCCGACGACCCGGCGTTCAACGACGCGATCTCCCGCCACTACCCCAACGCCCCAGCTCTCAGGGCGGTCTGTGACCAGTCCCTGGCCTTCGCCAGCGAGCTGGCCGCCGGCGCCCGGGCCGAGGGGGCCCTGCGCGAGGACGCCCGGATGGACGATATCGCCCGCTTCTTCCAGGTCAACGGTGACCTTGTGCGCGCCGGGGACGACGCCGGCCGCCGCCGCGTCCTCGCCCTGCTCTTCGAGGGCCTGCGCGCCCGCACCGGCAGTCGCCCGCTGCCCGGCTGAGCCCGGCTGGGAACGACGACGGTGTCGGCCCCGCCGAGGCGGGACCGACACCGTCGTCGCGCGCGACTACGCGGCGCGGGCCGCCTTCGCGGCGGCCTCGAACGCGTCGGCCCGCGACTGCTCGCCGAGTGGGACCAGGTGCTCCATGGCCGGGATGTGCGCGGCCAGCGTCAGGTCCGCGACGATGAAGGTCGCCTCCATCTCGAAGATCACCGACAGCACCGACTCCAGGTAGTTCAGCACGTGCTCGTGCGGCGCCCGGGGCGTGCCGGGGGCGTAGGAGCCGCCGCGGCTGGTCACCACCGTCACCGGTGTGCCCTTCACCTTCGACTCCGGCGAGCCGGCGGTGCGGCCGATCAGGATCACCTGGTCCAGCCACGCCTTGAGGCTGGAGGGCACCGAGAAGTTGTACATCGGCGCGCCGATGACCACCGCGTCGGCCGCCTCCAGCTCCGCTATCAGGACCAGGCGCTCGGCGAAGGCCCGAGCCTGCTCCTCGGTGTGCTCCGCCGGGTCGAGCGACCCGGCGGTGTGGGCGTCCGCGGTGATGTGCGGGACCGGCTCGGCGGCCAGGTCCCGGTAGATCACCTCGCCGCCCGGGTGCTCCTCCAGCCACGTACGGCGGAAGGTTTCGGTGACGGCCCGAGAGGTGGACGCCTGGCCCGCGAACGCGGACGAGTCGATGTGCAGCAGTGTCGCCATGGTGCAACTCCGAATAGGGAAGAGGGCGTGCGTACCCTCCCGCCGCAGGCGGTGGGACGGTCGCAGCAGATAACTTGAACCTGCTCTCAACTTTAGCCACAAATTGAGGGCAGGTTCAAGTTCCAGGCCAGGTTCTCGCGGGCCTCGTCGGCGGCCTGCCGGTCGGTCGGGCTTGCGGCCTTCTGCAGAACGGTGACCGGTCGGGGCTGCGGCTGCACCGGCGCGACAGGATCCGATCTGCGGAATCGGATCGGGAGGCGGTGCGGCGGGCGGGAGCTGGCGATGCCTTGGTGCGGCCGGTGCCCGTTGTAGAGCGTCTCGAACTCGCGCAGTGCGTACAGGGGGTGGCGCTGGTTCAGATCAGCGTGCGGTCCAGTGGTTCTCGTCTGCAGGTCCGCATCCACCGCTCCATGGCCGAGTTCATTCTCGGCATCCGAACACCGCTGAGCACCACCTCGATTCCCGCGGCCTGGACCACCAGGGGCCTGGTCGGGTGTGGGGTGGCGCCCAGGGGCCGGATCCGGCGGTTGGCGTGCTCGATCCCGGCGAAGACATAGTGGCGGATCTCCCAGGCTGTTGATGCGGCCACTTTCGCCCCCGAGCACCTGAGATGGCGGAATGTCGGACATTATTTCGAATGGGATCCCTTGTCGGGGATCTGATAATGCCTCAAATATGCCTGTGGGCAGGGTGATGCGCGCAGCGTTTTAGTCCATGCGGAGCGGTGAATAGACATGCGATGCTCCGTAGACGCACAATAGAACCGTCGGCGGGGGTATTCGGGGCCGTCGGCAGGCCAATCCTCGCGTGACCGGCGGCCGATGCTCGTCCGACCGCGTAGGTCCGAGGCAACTGCATCGTGTTCGTGCTGGACTAGAGGGAGACCCGTGGCGCACCTGAAGAACAAGATCACGTCTGCTCTCGTCGCCGGCTTGGCGACCGTCGGGCTGACAATCGCCCCCGCCGGATTCGCGTCGGCGGCAACCGCCAAACCGGCCATCAGCACCGTCCCCTGCAACAGCAATGACTACCTGCAGGTCTGGTTCCATCAGGAGTACGAAAACCCGCGCGCCGAGGAGATCTGCTTCGCCAATGCTGGGACGTACACGTTCCAGTTCCCGCAGTGCAGCGGCGGCCCCTGCTGGCTCGACGCATTTTCGACGGGCAACAACGTCGTGCAGTACGAGTCGGACCGGAACTGGCAGCCCAGTACCCCGGTCGGGAAGTACACCTACTTCGGCTTCCCGAACCACCCCGGCGGGGTAGAGCTCGATGCCATGAAGATCTTCTGATCCGGTCTGCTGCCTGACTAGTTGGAGAAGGTACCGCTGGCCGGCGCCTGTCCGGCCAGCCGCACCTGCAAGGCAACGACATCGCGTTCGTACTGGACTAGAGGGAGACCCCGTGGCGCACCTGAAGAACAAGATCATGGCTGCTCTCGTCGCCGTCCTGGCGACCGTCGGGCTGGCAATCACCCCCGCCGGAATCGCGTCGGCGAAAACCGCCAACCCGGCTATCGATGCCGTCCTCTGCAACAGCAGTGACTACCTGCAGGTCTGGTTCCATCAGGAGAACCAAAGCCCGCGCGCCGAGGAGATCTGCTTCGCCAACGCCGGGACCTACTCGTTCCCGGACAATCAGCAGTGCACCGGTGGACCCTGCTGGCTCGACGCATTCTCGACGGGCAACAACGTCGTGCAGTACGAGTCGGACCGGAACTGGCAGCCCAGTACCCCGGTCGGGAAGTACACCTACTTCACCTTCCCGAACCACCCCGGCGGGGTAGAGCTCGACGCCATGAAGATCTTCTGATCCGGTCTGTCGCCCGACCGGTTGGAGGAGACACGGCTGGAGGCCGCCCCCACGGGGATGGCCTCCAGCCGCACTTGTCACTCACCGCAGCATTCGCGGCCAGATGACTCCGTTGCCTGATTCGCTGTTGTCGTTGCGAGTTTTGACCACGGTCCCGCAGTCGATTTCCAGGAGATCGAGTCGTCCGGAACGACGTAGCGTTCGGTCTGGGGGAACGTCAGGAGGGTCCACTTCTCCCATTCCGTGACGGTTCCGGGGACGACCATGGAACGCGGAGCCGGGGCCAGGACCGTTGCCCCGAGTCGCTGGTGTGTGCGGATCCGGGGGTCTGGGTGCAGCCGGTCGTCGCGCGTCCAGCGGGCGAACTCCTCCATCTCCTACCGTCTGCCCAAGGGCGAGCCGGAACGTGGGGCGTCCGCGGTGCAGGTCGGTTCGGACGGTCTCGCCCTGCTGGAGGCGGTCCACCGGGCCGGGGTACCGGTCTGGATGCGGCAGTTGCCGGTATGGCAGCCCGCACGACCTGGACGGCCGCCGCTCGCCCTGAGCCCGGTGATGACCGCCGCCTGTTCCCCGTCGCGGTCGTCCAGGCCGACGAAGACCAGGTCGGCGACCGCCTCAGCTCAAACTCGCGCAGCCGTGCGCACAGCTTCTCGTGGCGGGCTGCTGTGGTCTCGCTGCACGCGCCGTGGCAGGCCGGGGAGATCCACAGCAGCCGCCGCTCCGCAGCACCACGCATCCGCTGTCCTCGGCCACTTTCGCCGGCGCGCGGTCCAGCCGCGGCGAGCGGGCGACCAGCAGGTCGATCACGTCCAGCACCCAGCGCCGCACCGTGGAGGCCGATGAAGGAAAACCCCATGGACCCGCGATTCGACCTGCTCGTAACATACCCAGGCTGGGTCGCGTCCGCGGAGTGGTGTAAATGACTCGACGCGGGTTGCCGTGTGTTGATCTTATGCGGCGTCGGCGACGGATGCCACGCTGGTAGTTGCGGGTCGGATCTGGGTCGGGGGTTCGAGCAGGG
>Ga0302314_10001328_pt1 | contig 46193 bp, 39 predicted proteins | sample III_Palsa_N2_3_FD_200533 | JGI IMG/M metagenome (GOLD analysis project Ga0302314, IMG submission 200533) | Peat permafrost microbial communities from Stordalen Mire near Abisko, Sweden - III_Palsa_N2_3 | ecosystem: Environmental > Terrestrial > Soil > Palsa > Peat permafrost | place: Sweden...
TGGCGCTCGTAGTCGTGGTTGCGATCGCGGGCGGGACCGTTGGTCAGATGTGGCACGACTTCAAGCAGCTCAACCCGTCAACCCACAGCAACCAGTACTTCCGCCTGCTCTCACTGGCGGGCAGCCACCGCTACCAGTACTGGCAGGTTGCGTTCAAGGCGTTTGAGAGCGCTCCGCTGATCGGCATCGGACCTGGAATGTTCCGCTTCTACTGGGCCCAGCATCAGACGATCGGCGAGTACGTCCAGAACGCTCACTCGCTCTGGTTCGAGACGCTCGCCGAGGCCGGCCTCGTCGGCTTGCTGCTGATCGCCGGATTCTTCGGCTCCGTAGTATTCGGCGGAATCCGCCGCCTTTTGCGCGACGCCGACACCGAGCGCCGCGCGCTGCTCGCTGCCGCGGTGGCCGGGGTCGCCGCGTTCTGCGGGGCTGCGGGCTTTGACTGGGTCTGGCAGATCGGCGTTGTGCCGATGGTCGCGATGCTGCTGGTGGCGGTGGGCGTTTCCGGCCTGCGCGAGCCGCCTCTGCCTGCGGCCAGCGGGCCGCAGGCTCGCCCTGCACTCATACGCCGTTTGGTGCTCGCGGCTGCCTGCCTGCCGGCGATCGCCGTGATCGTGATCCCGCTGGCGAGCACGATCGCCGTGCGCAACAGCGAGGCCGCAGCACACTCGGGCCGCACCAGCGTGGCACTGAATGACGCCAATATCGCCGCCAAGATCGAGCCGGGCGCGGCCTCCCCACGTCTGCAGCAGGCTTTGCTGCTCGAGCAGATGGGCTACGTCGCCAGCGCCCGCACCGCGATCTCGGCGGCGCTGGCGCGTGAACCGGACAACGCGCAGCTCTGGCTCGCGGCGTCGCGGATCGCGACCGAGAACGGCGCCGCGCGGCGGGCGCTGGCCGACTATCGGCGGGCGCAGCAGCTTGACCCCACGAATACGATCTTCGGCGGATGAGCTCACGCCGCCTGATACCGGTCCTGGCAACCTTGATCCTCTGCGCACTTCCCGGGTCGGCGTTGGCCTCCGGACATCAGGGCTACAAGGTCTACGAGCCCCCGGGCAAGGCCGGTGCGTCGCAGTACGCCGAGGTCGTACCGACGGCGAGCGGTGGCACGAAGCCGCCCACGACGCTTGGCGGTGCGCCCACCAAGAACCTCGACGCGCTGAGCGCGGGTAGGCGCACGGCGCGTAAGCTCGAGAAGCTCGGCCCGAGCGGAAGCGGCGCGGCCAACTGGGCACGCGCGACGGCACCGACGCTCGACACGCGGACGCCGGTCACGCTCGCGAGTCCAGCCGCCCTGCGCGGCGGCTCGGCGGCGACCGGTCTGCTCAACCTGCTGAGCGGCTCTGACGCAGGCGGCATCGGCGTGTTCATGCCGGTGCTACTGGCGATCAGCCTCGCGGCTGCGTTCGGCTTCGCCGTCGGCCGGCGGCGTCCGCAGCGCGCTTAGTTACGGTGCCGCGGCACGGCCTTCCTGGTCGCTGCGACCAGCAGATGCGCGGCGACCGCGCTGACCTGGGCGCAGGCCAGCAATGGCGACGCTCGCCTCAGCCAGCGGGGCGCGACGCCCGGCTCCTGCAGGCGAGCGCGTACGGCCGCAGCGTGGCGCCGCTGATCGCGAGCTCCCGAGTGGGTAGCCCAGGTCGAGCTGCTGCGTTGCTCGTAGACGCGACCGGGGCGTTCACTCCAGCCGAAGCGTCCCTGCCACGCCAGCGCCGCGCCGAGACACCAGTCCTCGCCGCTGTCGGTGTCTGCGAAGCCGCCGGCACGCCGCGCCGCATCGGCGCGGATCACGGTGGCGCCCGTGGTTGGGAAGACCGACCAGACGCAATCAACCAATGCCAGCAGCGGCGGTATCCGCACGAGCCAAGCGACCCAGCGGCGCGGCCAGCGGTGCCGCGCGCCGGTCGGTGCCTCGACGATCGCCGAGCCGTATGCGACCAGGCGTTGGTTCGCGGCGAGCCGATCCTCGAGAAAGCCGACCGTGCCCGGCAACATCGTGTCGTCGGCGTCCCAGAAGATCACATCGTCGGTCGCGCACTGCGCGAGACCGAGATTGCGCGCGGCACCAAGCGTCAGCCGCTGCTCGCTGCGGACGACCGTGACCGGGTCGGCAAGCGCCACCGGCGGCGCTGAGGCGTTGTCGATGACGATCACAGCCGCCTGGCGGTCCTGCGTCGCGATGCTCGCCAACGCGCGGGTCAGCGCGTCGCCCGTGTACGTCCCCCACACCGTGATCACGACGGTCGTGCGTACAGCTGCCCCTTCGCGGTTCACGGACTGGCAGTATCACCGACGCCGATGACGACCGAACCGACAGATGAGCGTCTGACGCGGATCATCGCTCGCCTGAATATCGGCGGTCCGGCGATCCAGGCGATCACGCTCACCGCGGAGCTGAGCGACTACGGATTTTCGACGCATCTGATCCGCGGAGCCGAGGATCCCGCTGAGGGCAACATGGACTACCTGGCGGCGGCGATCGGCGTTAAGCCGACGCTGGTGCGCACGCTGCGCCGGGACCCTGGCGTCGGCGACCTGCGGGCGCTGCTCGCGCTGGTCTGGCTGATCCGCGCCGACCGCCCGGCGCTCGTCCACACCCATGCGGCAAAGGGCGGAACACTCGGCCGGCTGGCGACAGTGATCGCGTTTCCACGGCGGCAGACGCGCCCGCTACTGGTGCACACCTACCACGGCCACTCGCTGACCGGCTACTTCTCCGGGGGCACGGCCGCGTTCTACAGGCTGGTTGAGCGGCTCTTGGCGCCGAGCACTGACCGGCTGATCGCGGTTTCGCAGGAGGTCCAGGACGACCTGGTCGAGCTGCGTGTAGCTCCGGTCTCCAAGTTCACGGTGCTGCCGCTCGGCTTCGAGCTTGAGCCCTTCACCAGCGACGCGGGCCGGGCTGCGCGCCGCGAGGCCCTGCGTCGCGCTTGGGGCGTCGCCGAGCATGAGCTGGTCGTGACGCTGATCGCCCGACTGGTTCCGATCAAGCGCGTGGACCGCTTCCTCGAGGCGGCCGCGATCGTGGCGAGCCGGCCGCAGGTGCGCTTCGTGATCGTCGGCGATGGTGAGCTCCGCGACGAGCTTCAAGCGTCTGACGTCGCGCGGCAGCTTGGCGACCGCCTGGTTTGGGCGGGCTTCCGGCGTGACATCCCCGACGTCTGTTTCGCAAGTGACGTCGTGATGCTGACCTCTGACAACGAGGGCACCCCGGTCAGCCTGATCGAGGCGCAGGCCGCGGCTGTGCCGGTCGTCGCCACTGATGTCGGTGGCGTGCGCTCGGTCGTGTTGAACGGGGTCAGCGGTCTGCTCGCGGCTGCCGACGACGTGGCCGGACTCGCCGACGCGGCCGGGAGGTTCTTGGATGACGCCGAGCTGCGGGCTGTCGCCGGCGCCGCCGGCCGCGCGCACAGCACGGCGCGCTTCACGCTCGCGCGCCTGGCGTCAGATCACGCCAAGCTCTACCGCGAGCTCTTGACCTCGCGCCGCGCGCCGCGCCAGGCGCGGTAACCGGCAGGCGCACGCAGCAGCAGCCAGAGTGGCCGGTAGAGGTAGCCGACCAGCAGCAGCGGGCGGTTCTTTGCCGCCGGCGGCCACCAGTGGCGCACGAAGCCGGCCGGCGGCACGAGCTTCCTCAGAAGGATCTGTACGCGCCTGATCCCGCTCGCGTTCGCAAGCTGTTCGAAGCCGAGCGCGACCGGCGGCGGCGCGGCGGCATGCAAGGTCGCGTTGACCGACCGCACAGCGGGCACGTTGATACGGGCTGCGAGCGCCGCGCCGGCGGGCAGCAGCCGCAATCCGGCGCTGAACGAATCGAGCGCGTCGAGCGTCGTTGCCAGTTCCAGCGCGCGCCCCCACCCCTCGTCATCGACCGCGGCCAGGGCTGCGACCAGGTGCGGCCAACCGCGGGTGTCGCCGGCGCCGTGGTGGGCGGCGTGCAGAGTCACGTAGAGCGCTCGGGCGGCGGTGTCGAGGCGTCGTGCCGGCAGCTCGGCGACGGTCAGCGGTTCGCTGCGCTGCCAGAGCAGCTCCCAAGTCTGCGCCGGGTCGGCGCCAGCCCCTTGCAACCTGCGGTGCAGATCGATCTTCCCGTGGTCCTGCTCGCGAAACCAGCTGCTGCCGTGTTCCTCCCACCACGCGGGCAGTCCGCGCTCGTCCTGGGTCGGCGTGAACCCGAGCTCGCTGAGCACGGTTTCCGCGGCGGCCACCAGCGAGGGCGAGACCCAGACGTCCCCGTCAACATAGGTCCGACCTGAATCCGGTGGGTACCAGTCGGAGAGCGCCGGGCCCTTCAGAACGACGCTCTCAACCCCGCGCTCGCGTAAGGCCGCGACGACCTCCGCCGTGGCGGCGTCGATTCGCAGGTTCCACATCAATGCCCTGACACGGGAACTGTGGTGCGGGTTCGGATCGGTCATCTCACCCAATTTAGGTTTTCCTCGACATCACTGATAGGGGCATGTATGTTTACCCCAGCCTTTTCCGGCCAATTTCGGCACTCACGGACGAAGCAGAAACACCGTAAGGGGACAACGAGGACCATGGCCACCAACAAGCACACCGTGATAACGCGTCCGCTCGCCCGCAGCGGGCGTCTCGTCGTGGAGACAGTTGGTGACGAGGCAGTGATCTTCGACCTGGACACGCGTACCTCGCACGCACTGAAGCCGCTCGCGGCCGCTGTCTTTGCTTACGCGGACGGGCACAACACCGCCGCCGAGATCGCCGAGCTCGCTAGTTACCGCCTCGCGACCACGGTCACCGAGGCAGAGGTAGCCTCCGCGATTACGCAACTCGATGAGAAGGCGCTGCTCGACAGCCCCCAGCTCGAACTCGGGAACCTGCAAGGCGGCATCTCTCGCCGTGACGCGCTCAAGGCCTTCGCAGTAGTCGGTGCCGGCGCTGTCCTGATCAGCTCCGTCGCGGCGCCGGCCGCACTCGCCGCTACCAGCGCGCAGCAGACCGAGCTCGGCGACGACCAGCTCTGCGCGACCGGCACGGCCTCGACTGTCACCTACACGGAGGGCGCGAATCCGCTGCCCTCGGGGATCATCGTTCCGGGCGCAAACGTCGGCGGCCACACGTCATCCAGCTACGAGAGCGACATCTTCCCGGCTCCGGGCGTGACCGCGGTCACGGTCAAGAAGGGCTCAACGACCGTCGATACCTTCACGGGCCTCAACAGCGGCTCCGGCTGGACAGGTAACTCGCCCAACAGCGATGTCCACTACAACGGCACCTGCTCCTACCTGAGCTACTCGAGCGCAACCAAGACGTACAGCAAGGTCACAGGCTCGTGGCAGTGCATCCCGTGCGACGGCGTCGACGGCTACCAGTGCTGCTCAGTGGTTTGCGGCCCAGAAGTCAGCTCTGAGCCGGCTCTCGGTTACGACTGGGGTTCGGGCGCCGTGGCGCCGGTCGGCTACCCCTACCCGTACACGGGCTGCGGGGCCCAGTCAACCAGCGGCTGCCCCAGTCCTGGCAGTCCTGACTACTCCAGCCTCGGGTACCACGGCAAGTTCTGCACTGACGACGGCGGCAAGCCCAAGTCCTGAGCGTCTTCGCTCGTCGTCAACGGCAGGTAGGCTTTTCCTATGCACGCCGCCGTTCTCCTGGCTCGCGCCGTGCTGGCGCTGGTGTTCCTGATCGCGGGCGTCGCGAAGCTCGCCGATCTTGACACGTCTCGTGACACCGTCGAGGCGTTTGGTTTCACGCTGCCGGTCGCACGCGTCGTCGGAACCGCACTGCCGTTCGCCGAGATCACGGTGGCTCTCGGACTGCTGGTCCAGCAGAGCTCGCGCTGGGCTGCCGTCGCCGCGATCGTGCTCCTGGCCGGTTTCACGGCCGCTATCGGGCGTGCTCTGAGCCGAGGCAGCAGGCCCAACTGCAACTGCTTTGGCCAGCTCACATCGCAGGCCATCGGCGCGCAGACGATCGGCCGCAACGCCGTCTTTCTACTAATCAGCGCGCTGGTGCTCTGGCGCGGCCCCGGCTACTCGTTGAGCGGGTGGACCAGCGGTCTCGCTGCCGCCAACCTCGTCGCCGCAGTCGCGGTCCTGGCTGCGGCGCTTGCATGCGCCGCAGCGGTCCAGCTCCATGGCCGTGCAGCGGCTGCCGAGCGCCTCGTGTCGCTCAGCTCGGAGCGCGACGCCGCGGCCGACTCGGGGCCCCACACACCGCTGCCAGGCGAGGCCGCACCGCTGTTCTCGGCAACGGACCTCGCCGGCACCGAGGTTTCGCTCGCTTCGCTCTGTGCGCGTGGTCTGCCGGTCGTGCTCGTCTTCGCGAGCCCGATGTGCGGGCCCTGCGGGCGGCTGTTGCCACAGCTTGCGCGCTGGAGCAGCACGCTGCGGGGTCGCATCGTGATCGCCGTGGTGGAGAGTCTGGTGCCAAACCCCGAGGTGCTGGGCGCACAACTCGAAGTCCGCGAGGAACTGATTCTGCTCTCCGAGCATGGGCTTGCGATCGCAGCCGCGTACGCCGTCGCGCAGACACCGACGGCATTCGTTGTCAGCAGCGACGGTTCGATCGAGGCCGGCGCCCAGAGCGGGGCCGGCGCGATCGAACGGCTCGTCCGCGCGACGCTCAGACGGCACCCTGACGCCTTGGCGGGCGTCGCCTAGGCTTCGTGCCGTGCTGAAGCGACCTAAGCAGACGTCCCCGACACGGGCCGCCGGCAGCGCTTACGGAGTCGGACTGGTCTTCGAGGCCAGCGACCCGGAGCTGCTCCAGGCGATGCTCGATTGCACGCCGCCGGCCTGGACAGCAGGTGGAGAGCAGGCTGGGGCCCGGACGTTTTCAGTTGCGCCCGAGGCCGGCGAGGAGTACAGCCTGGCGCGTGATGGGCACACGCTGCTCTTGGGCGACGAGGCGGACGTGCTTGAGGAGCTCGAGCGGAACATTCGCATGCAGCTTGCCTACAACGCGGCCGAGCATTTCTTTCTGCACGCCGGTGCCGTCGCCGTGAATGGACAGGGCATCATCGTGCCCGGTGCGACCTTCAGTGGCAAGACCAGCCTCGTGACGGCGCTCGTGCAAGCGGGCGCCACCTACTACTCGGATGAGAATGCCGTGTTGGACACCAGCGGCGCGCTGCACCCGTATCCAAAGCCTTTGGGGTTGCGATTGACCGAGGGTCTCAGCGTGCAGACCCCGCACCACATCTCCGAGCTCGGCGGAGTCAGCGGCGCCGAGCCTTTAGCGGTCGCGCTTGTGGTCGTTACGGAGTACCGCCCCGGGGCGAGCTGGGAGCCTGTCCAGCTCTCCCCCGCGGAGACGGTGCAGGTCTTGATGAAACACACCTTCCGTGGCCTTGACCGGCCAGCAGAGACGCTTCAGGCGATGCACCGTGCCACGCAGGGCGCGATCGGGCTTGTGGGCGACCGCGGCGAGGCCGCGCAGACCGCAGCGATGTTGATCGACGCCGTCGCAGAGGCCGGGCCGCGACTCCCGCCGGCTTAGGCGAGCGCGGATCAGAGATGACCTCGACTATCAGCGCGTCCAACGCAACTGAGGGCGTGATGATCGCGATCCTTGTGGTCGGCGTGATCCTGCTCTGGTCGCTGCGGCGCTTCCAGCGCAGCCGCCCGGCGCTGTTGATCGGCGGGGCGTTTGCCGCCGCCTTCGGAATCCGGCTGCTCGCGATCGTGGCGATCGACGCGACCGGCCTGGGAGCTTCACTGCGTGGCGGCGACGAGACGACCTTCCTTGCCTACGCCCAGACGTTGGCTACCAGAGGGCTCGGTTCGGGCTACCTCCCCCACGGGGTCTACCAGCTGCAGACGGTGCTGTTTGCGCTGCAGATCAAGCTCGGTTTCCTGAACGTGAGCGCGATGCGCGTCACACAGATCGGGATCGCGCTGCTCGGCACGATGCTGATGACCGTCGCCGTTTATGACCTTGGGGGTGCCAAGGCGGCCAGGTTCGCCGCTTGGTGCCTCGCCTTCGAACCGGCGAGCATGTTTTTCAACAGTGAGATCCACAAGGAGTCGCTGATGGAGCTCGCGGCCGGACTGACCGCGTTCGGCGGCGTCTGGGTCTGGAAGCGGCTCGATGTTCGCGGGATCCTGATCTGCGCACTCGGCTGTCTGATCGGCGTCGAGACACGCAGCTACGCCGGCTGGTTTCTGGTGGGAGGCGTCGTGCTACTGACGCTGCACGCCTCGCTGCGCCAGATGCGCAGCACGGCGCGGGCGCTGCCGTTCATCTTCGCGATCGTGGTGGCGGTGATGATCGCCGGACCGACGCTGTACGCCGCCACCGGTGGTCAGAACCTCAAGCACCTGCAAGCCTCCGACACCGCGAATGCATCAGGCGCGGGTGAGGGCGGCACCGGCAGCGCCGGCGGATCCAATCTCGCCCTGGAGCAGGTCAACGTCTCCAGCCGTGGCGCCGTTATCACGAGCCTGCCCACCAAGATCCGGGAGCTGCTGCTGGAGCCCTACCCGTGGCAGCTGCATGACTCGAGCCAGGCCTTCGGGGCGCTCGGCACGCTGGTCGCGTACCTCCTGATCGTGCTTTTGATCCGCTACGCCTGGGTTTCGCGCGGCTCGATCTTTGGGCGAGCCGGGCCCCTGCTCTACCCCCTGCTCTTCCAACTGCTCGCCTACTCGCTGACTGTCGGCAACGCCGGTACCGGCTTTCGCTACCGCTCGCACCTGGTCACGCTCGGAATCTGTGCGCTGGCGGTGCTGCGCGCTCATGCGCTCGAGGACAAGGTTCCAAAGGTCGTGCTCACGACCCCCTCGCAGCAAGATTTCTACCATCCCGCGCCGCGGCCTGTGACCGCTTAAGCTAAGGCGGAGCAAGGCCGATGACCGCACGCATCCCCCACCCAAACGCAGCCGCCCCTGATGCCTGAGTTCACAGGCCACAAGGACCTGCGCTCGTATCTGCGCATGATCTGGAGGTGGAAGTTCGTCTTCCTTCTGCTGATCGTCGCGGCACCGGCGCTGACCTTCGTGCTCGAGCACGGCAAGCCGAAGGTCTACCAGTCGACGGTGCTGGTCTCGGTCAACCAGGCGTCGGTCACAAGCGCCAGCGGGACCACCTACTCGACCAGCAACATCCAGGCGATTGCACAGCTGCTGACGACGACACCGGTCGCCGACATCGCGGGCAACCTCTTGAGCCCGAAAGCCTCGGGCGCCTCGATCGTCGGCGAAGTTTCGGTCTCTCCGAACCCTGAGACCGGGTACATCTGGATCACCACCAACGATCACAGCCCCACGCGCGCCGCCGCGATCGCAAACGCCTTCGCCAACGCGCTTGGCGTCAACCAGCGCGACCAGACGATTGCCGCGCTGAAGGGAAACATCCTCTCGTTCAAGTCCGAGCTCGCGAAGCTCACCAAGTCAAACCCCGAGTATCAGCAGATCCAGCAGCAGCTCCAGCAGGCACGCGCGCAGCTCACGACCACGGGCAGCGGCGCCGTGATCCTGCAAGCCGCCACGCCTAACTACACGTCAGTCGGACCCGACGTCAAGCGCGCAGTGCTGCTCGGCCTCGTGATCGGTCTGCTGCTGGCGATCGGAGCCGTGATGCTGCTCGAGGGCTTCGACCGTCGCATGCGTTCGCCGGATGACCTTGAGTCGCTGACCGATCTGCCGTTGCTGGCAGCAATCGCGCCGAGTGCGTTCTCAGCCGAGGTGCAGACCTCGCCGGTCGACGACGAGGCCTTCCACATGTTGCGCACCGCGCTCACCTACTTCACGGTCGACGCTCCGGTGCGCAGCGTCATGTTCACCAGCCCTGGAGAGAAGGAGGGCAAGAGCACCGTTGCCTCCCGCCTCGCGCTCGCCAGTGCTCACGCCGGCCTCGATGTGATCCTCGTTGACGCAGATCTGCGTCGCGCCGGTACGACTCAGCGGTTCGGTCTCAGCGGCAAGCCGGGGCTCGGCACTGCATTGGTCGATGCCCGACCGGTTGAGACGGCGATGGTCGACTGGCCGCTCTCCCAATCAGGCGCCGGCCGTCTACGCATCCTGCCGGCCGGACCGCCGCCGCCGAACCCCGCTGCCCTGGTCAGCTCCGAAGCGATGCGCAACCTACTCTCCTCGCTCGAAGCCCAGGCCGACCTGGTGATCCTCGACTCTCCGGCCGCGCTGGCCGTCAGCGATGCGGTACCGCTGATGCACGCAGTCAGCGGCGTCGTCCTGGTAGCGCGGATGAACCACTCCAACCGCGACACGATCCATCGTCTGCACAAGATCATTGACGCGGCTCACGGGCATCTCTTCGGGGTCGTGGCAACCGGGGTCACCTCCGGTCCTGGCTACGAGAAGTACTCGCACGAGTACTACGCGTCCGCCAACGGCAAACGCAAGCGCAGAGGCCGCCGCAAGCGTGACCGGACAGAGAACGGTGGCGTGCAGCTGGGTCAGGCACAGGCCACCTCAGCTGTCGCCACTCAGGAGCCCCAGACGACGGTCGCCGAGCAGGCGTAGCGGCGGCCGCAGCCTGATGCGGGTCCTAGTTCTAACGCCCTACCCGTACGGCACCACCGCAGGCCCACGGTCGAGCTTCGAGCTCTGGGAGAGCGTTCTCGCCGACGCCGGGATCACGCTCGACTACGCGGTCTTCGAAACCGACGAGCTGCACGAGATCATCTACCAGGCCGCACCGCTATCGCGTAAGGCCTACGAAATGGGTCGGGCTTACCTCAAGTTCCTACCTAAGGCACGCGCCGCCCGTGACTACGACGCGGTACTGATCAACCGCGAAGCCACGCTGATCGGACCGGCGCTGGTCGAGCGCTGGGTCGCCCGCATCGGCAAGCCGATCATCTACCACCTGGATGACCCGCTCTACATCCCCTACCGCAGCGAGACCAACGGCGCCTTGGCCTACCTGAAGTTCTTCGGCAAGGTCAAGAGCCTCTGTCGCATGGCCAAGGTTGTGACCGCCAACTCGCCGAGCCATGTCGCCTTCGCCCAACAGGTCAATCGCAACGTCTGGGAGATTCCGAGCGTCGTCGACGCGAACGTCTACGACGGCTGGCGCGAGCAGCGCGATGCCGGTGAGACCTGCGTCGGCTGGAGCGGCAGTCCGAGCACCGTCGGCAACCTCCAGGTCATACGCGAGCCGCTACGTGAGCTCGGTGAGCGCGATGACATCACTCTGCGTTTCATCGGTGCGCCGGACTTCAACCTGCCCGATGTCAGGCACACCGGCGTGAGCTGGGATCCAAAGACCGAGGTCGCAGACGTACGCAAACTCGACATCGGGCTGGTACCGCTGCCGCTGACGCCTTGGACGCCGCACAAGTTCTATTTGAAGCTCGTGCAGTACATGGCACTGGGAATCCCGGCGGTGGCGACACCGCTCGGTTCCAACCCGATCGTGATTGAGGACGGCAAGACAGGGTTGCTCGCGACCGGAGACCATCAGTGGACACGGCTGATCAGCTTGCTGGCGGGCGACGCCGAGCTCCGAGAGGCGATGGGCCAGCGGGCTGCCGAGGTCGCGCATGAGCGTTACACGGTGCAGGCCAACGCCGAGAAGATCGTCGCGGCGTTCCGCTCGGCGCTCACTTAGGCGCTGGGTGGCCGGCCCTGCGGGCCGCAGCTACCACTCGTGCTTGCGCAGGAAGATCTCCAAAGTCAGCACTGTCCACAGCGCGTTGCCGTGGGATGCTGCGCCCGAACTGTGCTCGGAGAGCAGTCGGTCTAGCGCCTGCGTCCTGACATGGCCTCGAACACGCGCGTCCTGCCCGAGCATCGACTGCGTGTAGTTGTTGAGGTCCTCGCGAAACCAGCGATCGAGCGGCACGCCAAAGCCACGCTTGCGCCGGTTGAGGATCTCAGGCGGAAGTAGGTCGGCCACGGACGCCTTCAGGACCCGCTTGAGTGAGAGGCCACGCGCCTTCAGGGCAGGCGGTAAGCGCGCCGCAAACTCCACCAAGGCTGTGTCCAAGAACGGCGAGCGGACCTCGAGCCCGTGGGCCATGCTCATGCGGTCGGCCTTCACCAAGAGGTCGTCAACCAGATAGGTCTGCGCGTTCAGGGCCAGCAAGCGGTCGAGCGTGCTCGCGCCTGCCGTCTCGCGCCAGCGCTCGGCGTATTGATCGCGCGCCCAATCGTCCGGGGCCGCCAGCAGCTGCCGGCGCCAGGATTCGGAGATGTAACTGGTCCATCCCAGATACGCGTCAGGAAGGCCCTGCTCAACCAATCCCGCGAAGCGCTGGGCGCGTCCCACCCTGCCGGCCGCGGCGTTGGCCGGAAGCCGCTCGAGGCTCGCTGTTCCCAGCCTGCGCAACGAAGCCGGCAGCGCCAAGACTCGGTCGACCGCGACCCCGGCGGCGAAGCGTTCGTACCCGGCGAAGAGCTCATCACCGCCGTCACCAGAGAGCGCGACGGTTACGTGTTCCCTAGCCGCCTGGTTCAGCAGATAGGTCGGCACCGCGCTCGAGTCGCCAAACGGCTGGTCATGATGATCTACCAGGCGTTCGACCAGCTCGACGGCCTCAGGGCGCGCCACGGCTTCATGGTGTTCGGTGCCAAAGCGCTCGGCGACGGCCCGCGCGTAGGGCCGCTCGTCGAAGCCTTCGCGGTCGTCGAAGCCGATCGTGAAGGTCTTGACTGGGTTTCCGATGACCCCGGCCATCAGCGCGACGATCGCGCTCGAGTCGATCCCCCCGCTGAGGAACGCTCCCAACGGCACGTCAGCGACGAGGCGCCGTTTGATCGCCCGCTCTAGCAGACGTCGCAGCTCCGCAGCCGCCTCAGCCATGCTGATGTCAAGCGTCGAAACGCCCGGAGTGACGCCCGCGATCGGCGGGGTCCAATACGTCTCAATCACCGGTTCGGCCTCAGGTGTGTAGGTCAGCACATGTCCTGGCGGCACGCTGAGAACATCCTTGAAGAAGGTCTCCGGCGTGGGGACGTAGCCGAAGTTCAGGTAAGCCGAAATCGCGCGCTGGTTCAGTTCACGCGTGACAGCAGGGTGCGCCAGCACGCCCTTGAGCTCACTGGCGAACACGAAGGTACCGCCGCCGTTCCAGTAGTAGAGCGGTTTCTTGCCCATGCGATCGCGGCCGAGCAGCAGTCGCTCGCGCTGCTTGTCCCAGACGGCGAAGGCGAACATCCCGTCGAGCTTGCCGGCGATATCGCGTGCGCTATGACGCTCCGCCAGGTGGGCCAGGACCTCGGTGTCGCCGCGCGAGCAGAGCGTGTGGCCGTCGCGGCTGAGCTGGTCACGCAGCGACGTGAAGTTGTAAATCTCGCCGTTGAGGACCGCGCCGATCGTGCCATCCTCATTTGTCATCGGCGGGTCGCCGGTTGTCAGGTCGATGATCGAGAGGCGATTCTGCGCGACAACCCCGCGGCCGCCGTCAAACCAGCCTTGCGCGTCCGGACCGCGGTGACGCTGGCTCGCAAGCTGGTTCGCCAAGGCGCGAGTGATCTCGTCGGGATGCCTTTGAACAACTCCGCAGATCCCGCACATTGGCGCGGACAATAGCGGCGATATAGCCGCCGCGAGCGCGCACACGCGGCATCCAAGCGACTTACCCGCTTGCTAGTTTTGCGCAGGTCATGCGGACTTCCATAGTCGTTCCGACGTATCGTCGTCCAGAGGCGCTGCGCGAAACGCTCGAAGCGCTGGCGGGTCTCAACCACCCCCATGACGAGTACGAGGTCGTCGTCGTCGATGACGGCTCCGGAGATGAGACGCCCGACGTAGTGGCGAAGGTCGCCGCAGCAGCCCCCAGAGTCAGGTACGTCCACCAGCAGAACTCGGGTGTGGCGAAGGCTCGCAATACCGGGGCGGCTAACGCCAGTGGCGAGCTGCTGATCTTCCTCGACGACGACATCCTGGTGGCGCCCGATCACATCGCGCGACACCTGGTAGCCCGCGAGCTTTACGGTGACTGCCTCGTGAACGGTCACTGGGAGTTCTCGGCGGCAACGCTTTCGGCACTCGAGCAGACCCCTTTTGGGCGTTTTCGGATCGGGCTCGAGGACTGGGTCAAGACGGAGAACGACAAGCAGCCGCTTGACGACGGACGTCTGCGTCCGAGCGAGGTCACCGCCGCGAACCTGAGCATCACCGCGGCCTCGTTCGACCGGATCGGAGGCTTCGACGAGGCCTTTCCCTTCGCCGGCTGCGAGGACCAGGAGTTCTCGTACAGAGCCCAGCTCGCCGGCTATGCATTTCTCTACGATCCGGCAATCCGCCTCTTGCACAACGACGAGCGCGTGACCTTGGAGCAATTTTGCGCACGGCAGCGCCGCGGGGCTCAGACGTCGGTTTACCTCGTAGCGCGCCATCCCGATAGGTACGCGGACCGTCCGCTACTGCTCGAGAATGCGCCCTCCACACGGTTCGATCCGTGGCGGCTGCGCCTCAAGAAACTGACGAAGGCGGCCTACGCCAGCCCGGTCGGCCTCGCGACCGCCGCATTTGTGACACGACTGTTCGAAAGGCGCGCCCCACGTTCACCGGTGCTCTCACGGCTTTACACCATGACGATCGGTGCAAACATCTTCTTGGGCGTCCGCGACGGATTGGCACAGCTGCCAGAGGCTCGCGCGGCGGCCTACGAGGTAATGCGCGAGCGGCACGGCAGTGCCTGAGGTAAGCATCGTCGTCCCGGCCCACAACGCCGGACGCACGTTGGCACAGACGCTCGCCTCCGTCATCGCCCAGACCGTTGTCGACTACGAAGTGATCGTCGTCGACGACGGCTCAACCGACGACACCGCGCAGGTGGCCGGTCAGGCGCAGGATTCACGGGTGACGGTCGTGTCGACCGCCAATGGTGGCGTCGCGCGTGCACGCAACCACGGGATCGCACGGGCCACCGGCAGCTTCGTCGCGTTCCTGGATGCAGACGACCTCTGGCGACCGACCAAACTCGCAGACCAGTTGCAGCGGCTCGCAGCAGACCCCGGCGCCGGTGTTTGCGTCACCGCCGCCACGAGGATTGATGATCGCTCGCGTGAGATCGGCTTGATGGGCTTGGAGGACACACGCGACACCTGCACCGCGCTGCTGCTGCGCTCAATGGTGGCGGGTTGCATCTCCTCAGGCCTCGTGCGGCGGTCTTTGCTTGAAGCGGTTGGGGGGTTCGACCCCGCGTTCAGCCAATGCGCCGACTGGGACCTTTGGCTGAGGCTGAGCCGCGAGACTCGATTCAGCCTGCTAGATGAGGACCTGGTTCTCTACCGAACTCACGCCGGCAATATGAGCGACAACATCTCGCTGCTGGAGCGCGACAGCTTTGCGGTCTTGGACAAGTTCTTCGCGTGCGAGGCGTCGGGGCCCTACCAACCGCTTCGCCGCCGCGCATACAGCAACCACTGGCTGATCTGTTCCGGCTCCTACCTGCATGCCCGAGAGCCTGGGAACAGCTTCCGCTGCCTGGCAAACGCACTGCGCGAGGATCCCAGCAACCTGCGCCGCCTGGCCGGTCTGCCGCGGCGTTGGTGCGCTCGCCTCTCCCGACGGCTCGACGCCCGCCGATGACGACTCCCCCTTCCGCGCTGGTCTCGGTCGTGATCCCGGCCTACAACTGCGCCAGAACGATTCGTCAGACGCTCGAGAGTGCCTTGACTCAGGAGGACGCGGAGCTTGAGGTGATCGTGGTCGACGATGGCTCGTCCGACGCGACGGTCGAGATCGTCGAAGCGATCCCCGACCCGCGTGTGCGCTTGGTCCGCCAGAGCAACGCTGGACCGGCCGCCGCTCGGAACACCGGCACGCTCCAGGCACGTGGCACCTGGGTCGCATACCTTGATGCGGATGACCTGTGGCTGCCGCACAAGCTCCGCACACAGCTGGCGGTGCTGAGCTCGCGCCCTGACGTCCTTGCCGTGCAGGCAAGCGCGTACATCGTCGACGATCAGCTGAACGTGCTCTGGCTCAACCGGTGTACGCAGCCGGAAAATCTACTGCTCAGCTTCCTGCGCTTTCAGAACCTGCCGAACGCGCCTTCGAGTTGGATCGTGGCTCGCGAGAAGCTGTTGGAAATTGGCAACTGGGACGCTGAGCTCGCGATCCTCGAGGACTGGGAGTTCAGCCTCCGCCTGGCCCGTTATTGCAACCCGGTCTGTCTGCCCGAGCCGCTCTCGATGTACCGCCAACACCCCGGCAATCGCAGCCGGGAGCTTGACATCCACATCGCTCCTGGCCTCCGAGTGCTGGGGCGTCTGTTCGCTGATCCGACCCTTCCAGCGGATGTCCGCGACCGCGAACACGAGGTCTATGCCCGCTTCTACACGATGCTCTGCGGTGGAGCGCTGCGCACCAATCGCTGGATCACCTCAGCGCGTTGGGGGTTGAAGGCTCTGCGTACCGACCCGACTATGCTCGCGTACATCGCGACTACGCCCCTCCGGCGCCGGCGACGACGTCAAACGGGTGCCAGTGGCGCCAGGCCTTGAGGTGGAACCTGACTGCCAACCCGGTGAAACAGACGCGCCTGCCGAGGGTGCGCTCACGACGGGCGTGGCTCGTGGCGGACTCTGGAGCGTCGGCGGCCAGCTCGCCGGGCTAGTCGCAGCGCTCTTCCTGACGCCGTTCACGATTCGTCTGCTCGGGCCTGCGCGATATGGCTTCTGGGCGCTTTTGCAGACCGCGCTCGGCTGGGTCGGCCTTGCCGACTTCGGCATGTCGACTGGTTCGACCCGGATCGCCGGCGAACGCTATGCGAAGCAGGACGGCCAGGGAGAGGCAACTGCGGTTTGGACAGCCGCGGCGATCACCGTGCTCTTCACCGCCGTCGTGGCCGGTGCGGCGAGCGCGGCGGCGCCGTTCGTCGTCAAGACGCTGCTGCACGTCAGTGCGCAGCTCGTCGGCCCTGCCACGACAGCAGTGCGACTCACGGCTGCAGGATGCGTAGCCGCCGTGGTCATGGGAACCACCAACACTCCGCTGCTGCTGCGTCAGCGCTGGCGGAGTTTCACGCTGATCAACTCTGGTAGCGCCGTGCTGCAGGTGGTGGCGATACCACTGTTGCTCGAACTCGCCGGCGGTGGCGTGATCACCGCCGCGATCGTTTCGCTGGCCACGTCACTGCTTGGCGCCGCCGGGATGATCTACGTGGCCGTCCGGCTGCAGCCGCAGATGTCCCGTCCGCGCTTACAGGCGAAGGTCGCTCGCAACCTCCTGGCGTTCGGCGGCGCACTCACAATCGCCGGCATCGCCAGCATCGTGCTGACCTCGGCCGAACGTCTGCTCCTGGCTCACAACCGGTCCACAGTCGACGTCGCGTACTACGCGGTCGCGATGCGACTCGGCACGCTGCTCTGGGTGGTTCCGACGGCAATCGCGCAACCGCTCTTCCCGGCGCTCGTGACGCTACACGCGAAAGGCGATATGGCCGGCGCGCGTCTGCTTTACCGGCAGGCCCTGCAGGGCACCTATCTCGTCTTGACGCCGCTGCTGCTCGTGCTCGCGTTCGTGGCCCACCCATTTCTGACGTTCTGGGCCGGCGCTGCATACGGAGAGCACAGCACCCACCCATTACTCGTGATCCTTGCCGGCGTCTGGTTCAACTCGATTGCGTGGCTGCCGGCCACCTACCTGACGGCTGCTGTGCGCCCTTCCTTCATCGCCAAGATCGAGCTCGCGCAGGTCATCCCCTACGTGGCCGCTGCCGCCATCCTGACTGCGCGCTTCGGCGTCATGGGTGCCGCGGCCGTCTGGTCTGCGCGCGTTGCGATCGACGCCGTGGTCTTCAGCTGGACGGCGAGACGCATGACCGGAGTCACCGCCTCGCCACTCTCAAGCCGAGCCGCACGCTCCCTGGTTGCCCCGATGCTTCTCGGAGCAACGCTGCTGCTGCTTAGCAAAACTACCTCTGGGCTGCCCGAGCGGGCGGCCTCTGGCGCAGCGCTCACGGCGCTCTATGGCTTTATCGCATGGCGCACAGTACTCAGCGATCGTGAGCGCGCCGGTATGCGGTCTTTGGCTGGCACTCTGGCTCCGCTCAGACGGCGTGCGGCGCGGGCCGAGCCACCGGCACACGGATAGCCTTACCAGCGTGGCGCCAGATTCCCCGCCGAGAATTCGTTGCGCTCTATTGGCCGCGTTCAGCCACGACTGGGCCGCCTCGATCGTGCTTGCCACGCCCGGCATTGAGTTCGTTTCACTTTCGCCGGGGGCGATGACGCTTACCGAGTCCCCGAATCCATTCGGTCTGCCGTCGGCGGAGACCGCCGATGTTGTCCTGCTGAGCACGCTCTGGTACGACTGGCTCGTACGGACTCAGCCGGACCGGGTCGCCGAGGTGTTTACACAGATCGAGCGCGCAGCCGGGGCAATTGTGGGTCTCGATGCCGCGGATGAATTTGCGCTCTCGTTTTCGCCCGACACGTTCTCGCGGCTTGCGCTCGTACTCAAGCTGCAGGGTCTTTACAGAGACCGAGATCTCTACAACTACGAGGTGGGCGCCACCTACCCAGGCGCTCTCTGGTCGGAGAAACGGCGGCCAAGGGATCAGCGCTACCGCACCGAGGACCTCGAGAAACTACGGCTCTCGGTCCCCTGCATAATGCTCGACCTGGCGGGAGTCCGCCGGGTTGCACGCCGCCGCGAGGGAACCCAGGCGCGCACGCTCTCACGCAGGATGCCCGACGCCGAGCGAATGGCACGTAACACCGCCGATGCGCTACTGCTTGAGGCACTTGCTCGCGCTCCGATCGCCGGCCGCACTCGCGACGTGCATTGCCTGATGCAGCTCTCCCACGTCCAGCGCATCGAGGCGCTGCGGCTGCTGGCGGGGTTTTCAGGGACCCGCGGGCTCAGCTCGATTCGCGAGGTGGTGATGGGAACCGAGTTCCGCTGGAATCTCCCGGTGCAGATTCACGATCAGATTGCCGCCGACGCCGCTCCATTTGTGAGGCCTGGCATGTCTCGTACCAGGTTCATGCTGGACCTCTCACGCCACAAAGTCGGCGTCGCCCCCACCGGCTTTGGTGAGTTGGGCCAGCGACACGCAGCCGTGATGAGAGCCGGAGCCGCACTCGTGTGCCAGGACCTCAGTCATGTGGAGATGATGTTTCCGATCGAGCATGGTCGCAACGCCCGCTTCTGCAGGCCCGACCTCTCCGACCTGCGAGCCGCTGTTGACGAACTGCTCGGGGACCGCGATCTGCGCAGAAGCATTGCCCATGAGGGTCGCCGTAGCCTGCTCGAATGGTCAGCGCACTGGAAGCAGCATCTCGATGCCGGCGTCCGGCGTCCGCTCAGCGAAGCGATCGGCCTGCGCGAGCCAATCTACGCGCCGCCGACCTGATCTCCGTCACCACAGCGCGGGCCGCGAGGATCAGCCATCCCGGCCGGACCGACCGCGGCCGTGCAAGCACCGCGCGGCCGAGCGAGACCATGGCACTGCGACCATCCTGCGCCGCAAGGAACCTGCCCGTCCCGCTCAGCGCCCAACGCGATCTGTAGAAGGACCGCTTGCGACGGATTTCGAGCGGCAGGTCTGGGCGCTCCAGAAAGCTCTCGATCATGCGCGTGGAATACCTGGCCACCAGCGCCGGGTCGGAACTGATGCTGGTTTCGTTGAATCGATATACCGTCAACGGCGCATCCTCGTAGAGGAACTCATGGCCGAGCATCGCCAGTCGCAGCCACATGTCGTGATCCTCACAGACCTCCATCTCCGCCCGGAATAGCCCAGCCTTCATGAGCGCGTCGCGCCGCGCTATGAACGTCGACGTGTTGACGCAACACTGCTCCAGCAGTGCTGCAATCACCGCGCCGGGCTCCGGCGACCATCCGTTCAGCAGAACGGATGTCTGGAACTCGTTCTCGCAGAGCACGTAGCCTGAGAACGAAACCGCTGACTCGGGCGCCACGAGTAGCCCAGGCATCTGAGCAGCCAGCTTTCCCCGCGTGAAGAGGCAGTCCGAATCGAGGAAAGCGACGTACGGCTGCCGAGCCGCCTCCACCCCTTCATTGCGCGCTGCCGCGGCGCCGCCGTTGGAGCTCCGTACGATGACGCGGACTCTGGGCTCACGCTCAGCCAGCCTGCTCAACCTCGCCACCGTGTCGTCGGTTGAGGCGTCGTCGACTACCACGATCTCCAGCGGCTCCCAATCCTGGTTGAGAGCGCTTGCGATCGCCTCGAGTACGCGCTCCGCCCGGTTGTAGGTCGGAATCACGACGCTGACCCCGGTGCTCTTCTCGATCAACCCGCTCATTGGAAGCGTCGCGCGCACCACATGGCGAGATCTGACGAGAGCATCTCGAGGTGTTTGCCGACGGTCAGCAGGGCAACCAGTTCCTCACGCGCCAAGTCGGGCTGCCGCACAGCTCCTCGCGCGCATCGGCGGTGTGCGATCACCGCGTATCGCATGGCTCTTGCCAACAACTCGAGCCGGCGAACGTGCCCAGGGGCGGTGCCTTCCAGCAAACGCCGGCACCGTTCATATCCGATGCCAGTCTGGAAGTACCTTCGCTGGGCGCCCTCAAAGCTGAGCCGGACCGGATCGTCGATCGGATGGTCGACGACCGCCGCCGGTGTGTAGACGATGCGTCCAATCATCGACAGCCGCTTCAAGAGATAGGTGTCCTCGCTGCCGATCGAGAGCGCGCGATCATGACCAAGCAGCGTGTTGAATGGCGTGGCCATGCTCTCCAGGGCGTCGCGTCGGGTCGCCATGTTCGCACCGACCGGGAGCAGATCCGGACTCATCTCGAACGGGACAGTCCCCTCGTCGTTGAGCGTGACGGGGTTGGGGTAGTCACCGAGCCACGCCGGCCGGCCCTGTGGAAACTGCGGACAGACCCTGCCCCCGACGGCCACCACTCCCGACTCAAAGGCCCCAACCAGCGCGTCTATCCACCCGTCATGGATCACCACATCGTCATCGGTAAACAGCAGATAGTGGCCACGGGCAGCGCGTATGGCGCTGTTTCGTGCGTACGAGACCCCCGCCACGGGCTCATGCAGCAGCCGCATCGGACGCCTGGACAACTCAGCGGCATCGGCAACGACCTTTGCCGTGTCGTCACTTGAACCGTTGTCCACGATCAGTACTTCGCATGACGTCTGCGAGCGATCCTCGTGCAGCGATCGCAGGCACCGCTTCAGCCTGCTGGCGCGGTCACGTGTCCCAATGATCACGGTCGCGACTGGGCGGGCTTCCACGCGCCGGAGCATACGAAATCTCCGGCACCGTGCGTGCGGCCCGAAAGTCAGCACACCATTAACATGAACGATGTGACGGTCAACGCAGTGCGGTCGAACTGGGAGAGGACCGCGGCGTTGGTTGGCATCGCCCTGCTCGTGCTTTTGCTACTCGCCTCCTCTGCGACGGAAGCGCGCGCGGCTGGCTTCACGCGCGGCTTCGTGGACACCGTCTGGGAGTCACCCGGCAACCCCTCGCAGACGCCCAGGCAGTGGGCGGCCAACGCCTACGGAGCGGGGGCACGCGTCGCGGAGGTGGAGGTCGACTGGAGTCGCTACGAGCCTCATGCCCCCCGCCGCCGGACGAGCTCCGACAACCCTGCCAACCCGGCATACGGCAACTGGTCGAACCTCGACGCGATTGTTGAGAGGCTCACCGTCGCGCACGTCCAGCCAATGTTCCTGATCACCGACGCGCCGCAGTGGGCCGAGGCGAAAGGCCGCTTGCGCTCGGACACCGAGGCGTACGAGCCGAACGACAATGCGCTCAGCGCGTTCTCGCGCGCGCTGGCGACACGGTACGACGGTAATTATCCGAGCCCGACCAAGCGCCGGAGCTCGCTACCGCGCGTGCGCTACTACCAAGCGTGGGCGGAGGCCAACCTCTCAATCAAGCTCGCGCCGCAGTGGAAAGAGGTCCACGGAAGCTTCGAGAACATCGGAGCCAGTACCTACCGCGGGATGCTCAACGCGATCTACGCCGGGATCAAGGCAGCCAAACCAAGCGACACGGTGATCTTCACCGGCCTTGAGGCGTACGGGGACGCCCCCGGCGGTCAGCGCGTGCAGCCGGTGACCTTCTTGGAGAACGTGCTCTGCTTGAACTCGAGCCTGCAGAAGGTCTGTGACAAGACAGCGCACTTTGACGTGCTGGCATCAGATCCATACGAGGTCGGCTCGCCGACGACGCCGGCGATCAACACTGACGACGCGTCGGCCCCTGACATGGCGAAGCTCACGAAGGTGTTGCAAGCTGGGCTCAGAGCACGCACAGCCCTCCCTGACGCCGCTAAGCCGCTGTGGGTGACGGAGTTCGGCTACGACTCAGATCCGCCCAATCCGGCGGGCCTTCCGGTCGCCGAGCAGGCACGCTGGCTGGAGCAATCGCTCTACGTCTTCTGGAGCGAGCATGTGAACACGGTGCTCTGGTATCTGATCCGGGACGAGCCGGGCCGCGACTACGCGACCACCTATTACTCGGGCATCTACTTCTACAGCGGCAAGAAGAAGCCGTCGTATACGGCGTATCAATTCCCACTGGTGGTTGCCGCGCTGGGCAGGAAGAGCCAGGTCTGGGGCATGGCACCCACTACCGGCACGGTGCTCGTCCAGGAGCGGCTGGCGGGACACTGGCAGACCGTCGACAGCTTTCATGCTGCTGCCGGCGCGGTCTTCGATGGGCTGATCGCAGCGCCTACCGCGAAGACCAGCTTCTACCGAGCGATCGACGGCTCGCGTCGAAGCCTCACCTGGACCTACTGAAGCGCGAGGGAACTCGCCGCGGTGGCGGCGTTGAGCTCGTGGGCGGTGCTCGCCGCAGGGTCAGCTGCCGTCGCCGGCTCCGGCGAGGGCGACGCTGAATCCTCATCAGGCCTGAACCAGGAGGAGGTCTCGAACTGCCAGATCAATACCGCCCCGAACGCGAGACAGGCGGCGCCAGCCAGCAGTACCCATCCGGCACCGGCGCGCGCCATCGCGATGGTGATGACGCAGAGCCCGAACTGCGTGATTGCCAGCGTCAGCGCGACGCGACGCGGCGACTCCAAGCGCAGTGCCAGCCGGTGGGTGAGGTGGTCGCGGCCGCCGCTCATCACCGGCCGCCCGGCACGCGAGCGTGAGATCGTCACGAGCGTCGTATCAAGAATCACCATTCCGACCAGAAGTGCTGCGATCACCACACCGTTCGGTCCAAGGTAGTCGCGCGTCACGGCGCTCATCGCGACAGCCCCGATGATCAGTCCGAGCGGGAGGCTGCCGCCATCCCCCATGAAGATCTTGGCTGGGTTGGCAAGGTTCCGCGGCAGAAAGCCCAGGCAGGCCCCGGCGGTGGCGAAACAGAGCGGGGCGAGTTCCGCGCGACCTGACATCAGCGCCAGCACGCCCGCCCCCAGCGATGAGATCCCCGCTGTGGTGGCCGAGGCGCCATCCATGTTGTCCATCAGGTTGAAGGCGTTCATCACCCCTACAACCCAGATCACGCTGAGGATCGTGTCCGCCGCGCCCTGATGAAACACGGTCCAGCCAAGGCCGCAGCGGGCGAGCACAACACCGACAGCGATCTCTACGCCAAGCCGCAGCCGGATCGGCAGGTTGAGCTTGTCGTCCAAGGTGCCCATCAGCCAGACGCCGACAGCACAGGCGATGATCGGCAGATAGTGCGAAGAGAACCCTCCGGCGAGCGCGACGCCCAGCAGCAGGCCTGCGACTATCGCCGTCCCTCCCAGGTAGGGTGTCGCACGCTTGTGGCCCTTGTAACCGACCGGAAGGTCCACGAACTCGGCCCGCAGCGCGATCCTGATCGCGAGCGGGGTCAGAAAGTACGTTGCCAGCGCTGCGATCGCACCTGCGATTGCGGCGTGCATCTCACGCGGCGCCTTCTTCGGCCCGCGGGAGCGCGCCGACAGCCTCCAGGCGAGCACGCTCGTGCGCGATCACGTCGTCGATGGCGTCGTTGACGCTGCGTTCTGCCTGCCAGCCCGTCAGCGAGCAGAGCGCGGAGGTATCCGGGAGTCGAGTCCCCAACTCCTCGAAGCCGCTGGCGTAGGCCTCCTCGTAGGGCACCATCACGACGCCACTCTCGCTGCCGGTACGCGCGATCACGCGTCGCGCCAGTTCCCCGATCGAAATCGGTGTGGCAGTTCCGACGTTGAACGTATGCCCAGCTGTGTCATCGCGGTCGCACAAGGCGAGCAGCGCCGCAACCGTGTCGCGTACGTGGGTGAAGCAACGGGTCTGCGAGCCGTCGCCATAGACGGTGAGGTCATCCCCCGCCAAGGCCTGGCGCACGAAACGCGGCAGAACCATCCCATAGGTCGCCGTCTGGCGGGGTCCGACGCAGTTGAACAGGCGCACAATCGTGGCGTCTCCCCCGCGCTGGCGGTGGTAGCCGTGGATCAGGGCCTCGCCGAAGCTCTTGGCGATCGCGTAGGTCCAGCGGCCCTTGGACGGTGAGCCGAAGATCAGATCGTCGCCCTCGGCCAACAGCGCGCCTGACTGCTTGCCGTAGACCTCAGAGGTCGAGCTGAAGAGCACACGGACCTTGTTGCGGGTCGCGGCGTGCATCACCACGTTGCTGCCACGCACGCTGCGCATGAGCGTGTCGAGCGGCTCGTTGACGATCATCTGAACACCTACCGCTGACGCCAGATGCACACAGAGGTCGGCGTGCTGCATCAGCTCGTCAACCAACTCCGAGTCGGTTACTGAGCCACGCACGAAGGTCACGCGGTCTCCGTCCAGGAGGTGTTGGATGTTCTCGAAGCTGCCGCTTGAGAGATCGTCGACGATCACGATCCGCTCGTAGGCATTGCGTTCGACCAAAGCCTCGACCAAGTGCGACCCGATGAAGCCCGCACCGCCGGTGACCAGGTATTTCACTCCTGGGCCACGCGACGGTACCGCCGCCAGGGCGGGAACGTGAACGGTGCTGGCGACGTGAACATTCTCGACCAGGGCGGTGCGCTGAGCCTCGGCTTCCTCTTCAATGTAGTGCTTGACGGTCCGCTCGATACCTTCGTCGAGGCTCACGGTCGGCTCGTAACCGAGGTCCTGCCTGGCGCTGCTGATGTCTGCCATCGAGTGCCGCACGTCGCCTGGACGCTCGGGACCGTGTTCGACCTCGACCTCGGCACCGAGATGGGCCCGCAGGCTGGCGGCCAGGTCATTCAAGGTGATCCCGTCGCCGCAAGCGATGTTGTAGACACGGCCACCGATGTTCGGTGCCACCAGGGCGTGCATGTTGGCGTTGACGACGTTCTCAACGTAGGTGAAGTCTCGCGACTGCAGACCGTCACCGAAGATCACGGGCGACTCTCCGAGCCTGAACGAGCGGATGAAGCGCGGCACAACGGCCGCGTACTCGGAGTTCGGGTCCTGGCGCGGCCCAAACACGTTGAAATAGCGCAGCGCTACCGTCTCGAGGCCGTAGACCTGATGGAAGCTGCGGCAGTAGCTCTCGGCAGCGAGTTTGGAGACCGCGTAGGGCGCGATTGGCAGCGGCCGCAGGCTCTCGTGCTTGGGCAGTTCGGGCGCCGAGCCGTAGATCGATGATGAGGAGGCGAAGACGAACCGGCTGGCGCCGGCATCACGGGCCGCGACCAGCAGGTTCAGGGTGCCAGTCGCATTGGTCTCATGGCTTGCCAGCGGATCGGCAATCGAACGTGGCACCGATGGCAGCGCCGCCAGGTGGAAGACGACCTCGCAGCCGCGCGCGGCGTCGAGCACCGCAGCAGCGTCGCGGATGTCCACCTCGAAGAACTCAACGTCGCCGATGACTTCGTCGAGATTTGCGAGGCGACCAGTGGCCAGGTTGTCGATGACCGCCACGTCGTGGCCGCTCAGCAGGAGCCGCCGGACTATGTGCGAGCCTATGAATCCAGCGCCGCCTGTAACCAATGCGCGCAAGCGCTACTCCCCCTGACCAAATCCGTTGGTGCACTGTCGGTGCCGGCTGCAGTCGACCCGCACCGAACATCCGTGTAGAACCCAGTCCGCAGACGGTAAACCATGCCGCAAATTGCGTCCAGCGTTGCAACAAATCGTCACAGCTGGCGTCCGACCTCGTCACGCCGGGAAACAGAGCTCCGGCGGCGACAAGCCTGACGCGTTAGAGCCCGAGCTGCTCGCGGATCAGGCGCGTGATCTCGGCGCCGTCGGCGCGTCCCTTGGTCTCGCGCATCACATAGCCAACCAGAGGTCCGGTCGCCTTCATGTTGCCGCCGCGGATCTTCTCCGCCGCGCCCGGATCGGCCGCGATCGCGGCCGCGACGATCTCAGCGAGCCCCGAGTCCTGCGCGTCGATCGCTCCGAGGCCCTCGCGCTCGATGATCGGCGCCGGATCGCCGCCGGACGCCACAAGCATCGTCAGCACCTCTCGCGCGGCCGTCTGGTTGACGGACTTTGCGGCGACCATCCCGGCGAGGGCGGCGAGTGCGCCCGGGGAAACCTTGGACGAAGCCGGATCGGCGTCCGAGCCGATCCGCTCGACGAGCGCCGGAATCCAGTTGGCGACAGCGATCGGATCGGCGTCAGCGCCGCCGGCAGCCAAAGCCGCCTCGTAAAAGTCGCCCAGCTCGGTGCGGAATGCCAGGTCACGAGCGCGATCTCTTGGCAGGCCGAAGGTCTGTTCGAAGCGCTCGGCACGAGCTGACGGCAGCTCGGGCAGCTCGGCTCGCGCTGCTTCGAGCATTGCGTCGTCGACGACCAGCGGCACCAGATCGGGTTCTGGGAAGTAGCGGTAGTCGTGTGCCTCTTCCTTGGAGCGCAGCGACGTGATCCGCCCTGAGGCGGGGTCATAGTGCAGCGTCTCCTGGCTCACCTCTTGCCCGGAACGCAGCAGCTTCGTCTGGCGCTCGATCTCAGCCTTGACGCCCTGGGCGAGGAAGCGGAACGAGTTCATGTTCTTGAGCTCGGTCTTGGTGCCGAGCGTGGTCGAGCCCTTGGGGCGCAGCGACACGTTCGCGTCACAGCGCAGCGACCCCTCCTCCATGTTCACGTCTGACACGCCGATCGCGCGCAGCGTCGTGCGCAGCAGCGTCAGCCACTCACGCGCGTCATCCGCGGAATGCAGGTCGGGCTCGGTGACGATCTCCGCCAGCGGGGTACCGCCGCGGTTGAAGTCAACGACGCTGCGGTCAGCGCTGTGAATCCGCCCGCTCTCCCCCACGTGCACGAGCTTTGCGGCGTCCTCCTCGAGGTGGACCCGATGGATGCGTACGTCACCGAGACGTCCCGGACCGCAGATCGGCACGTCGTACTGGGAGATCTGGTAGCCCTTGGGCAGGTCCGGATAGAAGTAGTTCTTGCGATGGAACTGCGAGCGCGGCGCGATTTCACAGCCGAGCGCGAGGCCGATCATGATCCCGTAGTGAACGGCCAGCGCGTTGACCACCGGCAGTGTCCCTGGCAGTCCGAGGCAGCGCGGGCAGGTGTGCACGTTCGGCTCGTCACCGAACGACAGCTCGCAACTGCAGAACATCTTGGTCCGGGTCTTCAGCTGGACGTGAATCTCCAGCCCGATGACCGGCTCGTACTCGACTTCAGCGATCACTTCGCAACTCCGCCGCGCGCCGGCGACCCGTCGAAACCGATCGCCGACTCGAGCGCAAACGCGGCGTTCAGCAGCCGGTTCTCGCTGAACGCCGGCCCGGCCAGCTGGAAGCCGACCGGCAGCCCCTCGCTGAGCCCGGACGGGATCGAGATCGCCGGGATCCCTGCGAGCGACATTGGAACAGTGCAGAAGTCATTGAGATACATGGCCAGCGGATCGGCGGACTTCGCGCCCAGCTCAAACGCGGTGCTGGGCGCCGTTGGAGTCACGATGAAGTCGACGTCGGCGAAGGCGGTCTTGAAGTCGTCGGCGATCTTTGTGCGCACCCGCTGCGCGGTGCCGTAGTAGGCGTCGTAGTAGCCGCTGGAGAGCGCGTAGGTGCCAAGCATGATCCGGCGCTTGACCTCGGGGCCGAAGCCCGCTGCCCGCGTGCGGCTGTACATCGAGGTCAGGTCACCGTCACCGTCGACCCGCAGCCCGTAGCGGACGCCGTCGAAGCGCGCGAGGTTGGCCGAAGCCTCGGCTGGGGCGATGATGTAGTAGGCCGAGAGCGCGTGCGGCGCGTGCGGGAGCTGGCACGGTGTCACCGTGGCTCCGAGCTTGCGGGCCAACTCGAGAGTGGCTTCGAAGCTCGCACGTACACCTGGGTCGATGCCGCCCTCGGCACCAAGCAGTTCCTCGGGTACGCCGATGCGGATGCCTTTCAGATCGTGCGCCGTCGGTAGGCGAATCTCCTCAGGAAACGCGAGTGAGGTGGAGTCGTTGGCGTCCTGACCGACCATGTGGCTGAACAGCAAGGCGCTGTCTGTGACATCGCGGGTCAGCGGTCCGGCCTGGTCAAGCGAGGATGCGAACGCGATCATCCCGTAGCGCGAGCAGGATCCGTAGGTCGGCTTCAGGCCGACGATCCCGCAGAACGCGGCCGGCTGACGGATCGAGCCTCCGGTGTCGGTTCCCAGCGCCCAGGGCACCAGACCGCCCGCCACCGCAGCGGCGCTGCCGCCCGAGGAGCCACCCGGCACGCGTGTCGGATCCCACGGATTGAATACGGGACCAAACGCGCAGTTCTCGTTCGACGAGCCCATCGCGAACTCATCCTGGTTGGTCTTTCCGAGCAGTGTGGCGCCGGCGTCAAAGAGCTTCTCGACCACGGTCGCGGTGTACGGCGGACGGTAACCCTCGAGGATCTTGGAGCCCGACTGGGTCGGCACGCCCTCCGTGCAGAACAGGTCCTTGACGCCGAGCGGCACGCCCGCCAGCGGCGTATCCCGCTTGAAATCATCAGCCCCCGCCTCGGGGGCGACCCAGCTGAACGCGTTCAGCTGGTCAGCGGCCGCACGTCCGCGGTAGAGCTCGTGTAGCTCGGCAGGGTCGAGTTCGCCCGCTTTGACAGCCGCCGCAGCGGCGGCGGCGGTGAGGTCCAGCAGAACGGCGCTCATTCTGCCGATGCGCCCGGGCTCGGTACGCCAAATCCGGAGTCAGTGGGATCGGGAGCCGACGCCAGCGCTACGGCGCGCGGCAACGACGCGTGCGGGACGTCTGCGCGCAGGGCGTTGACGATGTCAACCACGTGCGAGGTCGGCTCCACACCCTCAAGGTCGAGCTGTCGGATCGCTTCGATGTGGCCGAGAATCTGCGAGAGCTCAACTGCCATCTTGTCCTTCTCTGCGTCGCTCAGCTCGAGGCGTGCCAAGCGTGCGACGTGGTCAACTGTCTTCCGTTCCAGCATCTGCACGATTCTAGGCTGGGTCGCTGAGGGATGGCCGCGTGAGTGGCAGCGTCTCAATGCGCTCGGGTGAATCGCGCGGATCGACGCCGTCGCGACGCAGCGAAAGCCAGGTGCCGGTGGCCACCACAAGCGCTGCGGCGAGCCCGACGTAGGCTCCGACGCAGGCTTGAAGTTCGCCGCCACCACCGGCCGGAAGCTGCACGCCCGGCAGCGATATGAAGACTCTCACCACCAGCGCGACGCTCAGCAGCACGGACAGCGGCGCCAGCACGATCGTGGTGGTGATCGGCAGCGCCGGGGAGGCGCGGGTCTGCTGCAGATAGGTTGCGCCTAGCGAGAGCAGTCCGACGAGCAGTGCTAGTGGGCCAATCCAGATCAGCTCCTGCCAGCCGTTGGCGGTCAGACCCTGCCCCATCAGCAGCAGCGCCCCTCTGATCTGCGACGGCACCTGGTACCAGGGCAGCGCGAACAGCGCTACTAGCAGCACCAGGCCCCCACCGCCGACCAGGTAGTCCCCGATCACCAGCCGTGACCGCCTGGGATTCATCTCGCCTGAAGCTCGGCGGCGATCAGTGTGTTGCGGAGCAGCATCGCGATCGTCATCGGCCCGACGCCGCCTGGCACCGGTGTGATCAGGCTCGCCAGCGCCGAAACCGCCTCAAAGTCGACGTCACCGACGAGGCCGGCATCGGTGCGGGTGATGCCAACGTCGATCACGACCGCACCAGCTTTGACGTGGGCAGCGCCAAGCAGGCGTGGGACGCCGACGGCGGCGACCAGGATGTCGGCGCGTGAACAGACGCCCTCAAGATCCCGGGTCCGCGAGTGCGTGATAGTCACCGTGGCGTTGCGCTGCAGCAGCATCTGGGCGACTGGCTTGCCGACCAGGTCGGAGCGGCCGACGACCACAGCTTCGGCCCCCTCGATCTGAACCCCGTGGTGATCAAGCAGTTCGATCACGCCGCTTGGTGTACAAGGCCGCAGCCCGGGCACGCCAAGCGCGAGCAGCCCGGCACTGATGGGAGTAAGTCCGTCAACGTCCTTCTGCGCCGGGATCAGCGCCGTTAGGTCGCTGCCCCGCATCTGCTTGGGCACCGGCAACTGCAGCAGGATGCCGCTGACCGCTGGGTCGGTCGCAAGCTGCTGAATCAGCTCCATTACCGCCTGCTGCGAGCTATCCGCCGGCAGATGCTGGTGAAGGTCGGCGATTCCGGCCTCCACGCAGGCCTTGCGCTTGCTGGCCACGTAGACCGCGGACCCTGGGTCATCTCCTACCAGCACCGTTGCGAGGCCCGGCTGGCGATTACCGGCCGCAACCCAGGCCGCAACGTCGTCCGCCACCGCGGCGCGCACCTTCGCGCCGACTACTTTGCCGTCAATGACCGCCGCTGTCATACCTCTCAACCTAAAGGATTGGGCGACTCAACGCCGGCTGAGATTTGCGTACTGACTCATCAGTTTGCGTTCCGCCCCGTCACGGCTGAAGCGGATCACGACGATCCCGCCGGGCTCAACCCCGATCACCGTACCGTCGCCGAACTTCGGATCGCTGACGTCCTCACCGAGCCGGAAGCTCGGTGCATCGGGATCGGCAGCCCGCGGTGTCGGCCGGCTCGCCGTGATCCCGCTGCCCCAGCGCGGCTGACCGCCGTTCGACCAGGAGGTGACTCGCTCACGGAAGCCTCCCGCGGCACGCGGGCGCGGTTCTTCATGATCGGTGAGCCCTGTCGGAATCTCGGCCAGGAAGCGGCTCGGGATCGCGTAGTTCATCGCGCCGAACACGGTGCGCTGCCGCGCATAGGTTAGGTAGAGGTCACGCTGGGCACGCGTGATGCCGACGTAGCAAAGCCTGCGCTCCTCCTCAACGTCGCCCTCCTCAAGCGCCCGCGAGTGCGGGAAGATCCCGTCCTCACAGCCGATCATGAAGACGATCGGGTATTCAAGCCCCTTCGCGTTGTGCAGCGTCATCAGCGTGACCACGCCCTCGTCATCAGTGCGGCCGTCGGCATCGGCGACCAGCGAAACCTGCTGCAGAAACTCGGCCAGCGACGGTTGCTCTGAGTCGGAGAGGTCGTACTCGGCCGCGACGTTGACCAGTTCCTCAAGGTTCTCGATGCGTCCCTGTGCCTCAATCGTGCGCTCGTTCCGCAGCGCCTCCAGATAGCCGCTCTGCTCGAGCACGTCGCTGAGCAGTTGCGCCAGCGGCCCGTTGTTCTGCGAGCGCTCGCGCAGTGATGTCATCGTGTCCATGAAGCGGCTGATCGCCTTGACAGCAGCCGCGCCTAGGCCCGGCACGCGGTCGGCCTCGGTCGCTACGTTCCAGACCGGCGAGCCGGTTGTGTTGGCGTGCGAGAGCACACGAGCGACTGAGGTCGCGCCAATCCCTCTGCGCGGCGAGTTCACGATCCGCGTGAAAGCGCCGGCGTCCTGGGGGTTCACGATTGCGGTCAGGTAGCCGATCGCGTCTTTGATCTCAGCGCGCTCGTAGAACTTCGTGCCGCCGATCACCTGGTACCCGATCTCGCCGCGTACGAGCGTGTCCTCAAGGACACGCGACTGAGCGTTGGTCCGGTAGAAGATCGCGATCTCACTGCGAGAGGCGCCACCGTCGACGAGGCGCTCTATCTCACCGGCGACAAACCGTGCCTCCGCGTGCTCGTCATCGAGCTCGCGCATGTGGATCGGGTCGCCCTGCCCCAGTGCCGTCCAGAGCCGCTTCTCTTTGCGCCCGCGGTTGTTCTCGATCACGGCGTTGGCGGCGTCAAGGATCGTCTGGGTCGAGCGATAGTTCTGCTCGAGTCGCACCACCTTGGCGTCTGGGAACTGCTCCTCGAAGCTGAGGATGTTGTGAATGTCGGCGCCGCGGAACCCATAGATCGACTGGTCGGGGTCGCCCACGACCGTGAGGTTGCGGCGCTCCCCCGCGAGTAGCTGCAGCCAGCGGTACTGGACCGGGTTGGTGTCCTGATACTCGTCCACGAGGATGTGCCGGAACGCCTCCTGGTACTTGGCGCGAACCTCCGGGAAAAGTTCCAGCACGTTCACAGTGCGCACCAGGAGGTCATCAAAGTCCATCGCGTTCATGCGATGCAGCTGACGCTCATAGCTGCCGTAGACATCGGCGACGGTGCGCTCGAAGTAGGAGCCGACGAGCTGCCCGTAGCCCTCGGCGTCGCGCATGTGGTTCTTGGCGTCGGAGATCTGGTTGTGGATCGCTCCCGGCGTGAAGCGCTTCGGGTCGACCCCGTGCTCCTCCATGCACCGCTTGATCAGGCGCCGCGAATCGGCGGTGTCGTAGATCGTGAATTGGCGCGTGTAGCCGAGGCGCTCGGCATGAGCCCGAAGCATCCGTGCACATGCAGAGTGGAACGTCATCACCCACATCGCGCGGACGCGGTTGCCAACCAGCAAACCGGCGCGCTCACGCATCTCAGCCGCGGCCTTGTTGGTGAATGTGATCGCCAGGATCTCGCTCGCCTGTGCCTGGCCGGTGGCGATCAGGTGTGCGATTCGGTGCGTGAGCACGCGCGTCTTGCCGGAGCCCGCACCCGCCAGGATCAGCAACGGGCCTCCCGCGTAGGTCACAGCCTCGCGCTGGGGCTCGTTGAGCCCCTCAAGCAGCGTCTGCAGCGTCGCGTTTTCCGTGGTTGCGCCCATACCTCTACGGTAACGGGCCTCGTGGTCATAACCGATGAGATCAGGGACGCCTGCGCATGGGTTGCAGCACGGGCGACGAAAGTGCGGATCGCCGAGTCGGAGATCTCGCAGTACGCCGCGTCTCTGGTACTCGACCACTCTGAGGCGCCGAGCCCAGGCGCCACAGCGCCAGTCGCGCAGACCGACCGTGAAGCGACCGCTGCCTTCTGGCTCACGCTCGACGCGATCAACTTCGGCTCGGGCTGGTTTCCGACGCTGCGCAAGCGCGAGCATCCGACCGGCTACGGGACGATCGCCGCCGGCATTCGACAACGCTTCGACCAGCAGGGTCCGTGGCAGGCCGCCGAGCTAGCCGAGGTCTCCAGCGAGGAGCTGGCGACGGTGCTCGATCAGGACCCGGCGCATGAGCTGCTCCAGCTGTTTGCCGCGTCGCTGCGCGACCTCGGGACACAGCTGCTCGCCGGCTACGACGGCTCGTTCGCCGCGGTCGTTGATGAGGCCGACGGCGCCGCTGTGGCGCTGGTTGAGCGGCTGGCAGGTTGGGAGGCGTTCGCCGACGTCTCTCTCTACGACGGCCGGCGCGTGCCCTTCCTCAAGCGCGCGCAGATCGCCGCGGCCGATCTCTCGCGCGCGGGGGTCGAGCGGTTCAGCGACATCGCTGCACTGACGCTGTTCGCCGACAACCTTGTGCCTCACGTACTGCGGATTGACGGGGTGCTCGAGTTCGACCAGGACCTGGTGGCGCGCATCAAGCGCGGCGAACTGCTGATCCACGACTCACCTGAAGAAGTGGAAATGCGTGCCTGCGCCGTACACGCAGTTGAGCTGATCGTCGCCGCTCTGGCTGCCGGCGGAAACACGGCAACGGCGATGCAGATCGACGAGACGTTGTGGAACCGAGGCCAGGGGACCGACTACAAGTCGGTCCCCCGCCCCCGTTCACGCAATACCGCCTACTGACTGCTAGCGGGCGAAATCAGACGCCAGCTCGGCCAGGTTCGGAACACCAAGGCCAGTGGCCTCGTTGTAGAGCGTTCCGGGCGTGCCGGTGTAGTAGATGTTGTCGTTACCGGTGCCACGCTGATCGAGCGGCGCGAACGGTGAGTTCCACGACTCTGCCGCCCTGTAGATGACCGGGTTCCAGAAGCCGATGCGATGGCCGAGAACCGACTCCATCACAGCGGTCGAACCGTTCAGCTGAGGCCCGACGAAGCTGGTGCCTCCCCAGCCTCCTTCTAGTGGCGGCCCCGGAGCGACGCCGTCAGCGGGATCGCCCGCCACAAACGACTGCGAGTACTCAAGGTAACCGGACTCCGGATCAGCGTCGGCAGAGAGGTCCGGAACGGCACGTCCGGCGCCGTAGCCGGCGATCACCGGTGGCGTCGCGTCGAATGACCAGGTGGTGGGCTGATAGTCACCGGGCGCAACCTCCTCGATACCGGTGGGCGTCAGGTACGGGACGGCGCTGTAAGTGCTGGTCCCAACCACGCCCCGCTGGTAATTCGGCTCGGCCTCAGTGGTGCTGAACCCGCCGCCACCGCCGCTCACGAGCTGCTCCGCAGCGTCCACCAGCGGCACCTGATTGATCGTCGCGACGGCGTTCCAGAGGTAGTCCCAACCCCAGGCCCGCTGGTTCGGCACGCTGACGTTGGCCGTGATGCCGGTGGAGCCGGTCAAGGTCCCGCGCCAGGGCAGCGTCGTGCCACCGCCGGTGGTGATGTAGGGACTGTCAGCGGGGTTATCGACCGACAGGTTGGTCGTGCCGAGGTCACGAGTCGCGTCGTACGCGGCTGAGTCACCGGCAGCGTCGAAGGTCGACTGTCCCTGAGCCGCCAGCTCAAGGAAGGCCTCATCAAACGCCGCCTCGTAACCATTGGTCTCCGCACCGGCGGCCACCTCTGCGGCCAGGTACGTCTCAGACTCACCCCAGCTGGTCGACACGGAGCCTGCCAGGTTCTGGCTGGCGGCCGTGAAGAAAGCATCGGCGTAGCCAGGATCGGTGTTCGGAGCCTGGTAGACGATCACCTTGGCGTCCGGGGCGATGCCGCCTGCCTGCTCCACGTCGAGGTCCGTCTCGCCGCTGCCCGCGGCGTAGCTCGGTGCGCCAGGGCCTCCGTCGATGTTGACGACGTCGATCGGACGATTGCCGTTCGGCTGGTGCAGGACGTCTGTCCAGTAGTCCTCGGGTGAACCCGTGTCGACTGCTGCGAGGGTCACGATCGCAACGGTTTGACCCTGCCCGGCCGCGCCCTGATTGACGAGCGGGCTGAGCCCGTAGTTCTGATCGAAGTTGGCGACCGTGTTACACGCGTCCGGAACGCCGGTCAGCGCCACGCAGGCGTTGGAGCTCGAGCTCTCGGCAGGGGTCACGGCGCTGTCTTCGTGCAGCATGTTGCTGACGTACGAGCTGTAGTTGGTGAGGCCAAGGATCGCCGTCACATCCTGCGCGAGACGCAGCGGAAGCTCAGGCGCATTCGCCACCGCGTGCACATTCTGAGCGGGGATCGAAAACTCGCCCGCAGTGCCGCGCACGGCCGGAACGTGGAAATCCTGCTGAGACTCGCTGAGCGCCGAATCAAACTCTCCGGCGGTGCCGTTGGCGACGACGTCCACATCGTCAGCGTAGGCCTGGGTGGTGATCCCGTAGCTGGCGAGGTAGCTCTGCAGCGCTTTGATGTTCGCCGTCGGCTGCCCGTAGGTGGCGGCGAATTGGCCGACGCTCAGGAACGATGGGAAGCCCTGCTCGACCTCCGCCTCGAGCTGACCCTCGTTCTGGAGCTTCAGTACAAACGAGACCGTTTCCGGCGTGTTTGCGGGAGTGCTGCCGAACGGTGTCGAGTCGCTTGGGAGATTTGCCGTCGTCTGCCCAGTGCTGACAGGCGTTAGCGTGTTTGCGCCAGAGGCCGCAAGCGCCGGCCCGGCGCTGAATGCAAGGGCTGCAATTCCTACGACCCCTACAGCCGCCACTCGAGCTCGAGTAGCTGATCCGTATCTCATCGAAATCCCTTCCTTTGGCCCCGCAGCCCGACGCTGCGGACAAGCCGCGGATGCTACAAAAGGCCGCTAAAGCCCGCTGCACATAAACAGGTTTCGACTATTAAGCGGCGATCCGTCGGCCCGCGCACCATCAGGCAGAACACGGTCGGGTGGGGCGCCCCACCCGACCGGAACCACTACTTCAAGGCTTTGGCGCGTTCCTTGGCGATCGCCTTTGCGCCGGCGTCACCGACGAGCAGCTCCGGCCGCAGTGCGCCGCTGGCGCTGAGGTCGAGCGCCGGGAAGCGGCCACTCGTCGCGAGCGCGGCATCCAGTGCGATCACGGTCGTCTCGCCACCCACCAGTTCTGAGCTGGTCGCGATTACCGTCAGCGAACCGCCGTCAACGATCTTGCGCGCAGAGGCCAAGACCTTGCGAGCGCTGAGCTGGTGAAGTCCGTCGAGCGTGTCGACCAGCACCACGGCGTGCTCGCCGCGGGCGGCGAGCCGCCGGGCCTGATCGATAACCAGCTCCACCGCGTTGTCCTGAGCTTCCGCAGAGGCGGCGAAACTCACGGCAGCACCGGGCACGATTGGACCTGCGGCCCATTCGGCCAGCTCCTCGGGCCGTACACCCGCGAGTGCCACGAAGACCGTCACATCCTTGACCTCGGTGAGGGCTTCGGCGAGCTTGCGCAGCGCGTGCGATTTCCCGGCCCAGCGGCCGCCGGTGATGACGACGCGTGATCCACGCCCAAATGGCGTCAGGAACTCGATCGCCTTGAGCGTGTCGTCTTCGGAACCGAGCTTGAAACGCTCGGTTGGGAAAGTGACCGGAAGGTCATCGAAACGCACGCGATCCGAGAGCTCGGAGGCCGGCCGGCCGTTGACCGTGTCGATCCGCACCAGCGACGGGTAACGCTCAGAGCGGTGTGGCGCGCGACGCGGCCCACTGACCTTGTCACCACTGACCAGCTCACAGCGCTTGACCTGGGCCGCCGAGATGTAGACGTCCTTGTCAGAAGCTTCAGGCGGCGAGACCCGCAGGAAACCCGAGCCGTTGGCCAGCAGCTCAACGACGCCCTCAACGATCTCCGCCTCAGCCTCTTCCTCGCGTGGCTGCTCACCGCGGCGCTCGTCACTGCGACGCTCGTCGCGGCTGCCGGTCGCCTCCTCACCGCGGGGACGGCGTCCGCCGCGGCTGCGGCGACTTGGACGTGCGCTCGGCTCGGGCGCCTCCTCAGCGGGGGCCTCTGCCGGTTCGGTCTCGACCTCGTCTTCGGCAGCGGCGTCTCCGCCGCGGGCTGTGGTTCCGCGTCCGCGGCCGCCGCGGCGGCCGCGACGACGACGGCTCGAAGCACTGCCGGCCTCGTCCTCATCGCCGTCTGCGTCGACGTCGTCCTCAGCGCGCTCACCGAGGTCAGCTCCCTGATGCGTCAGGAGCGCATCAATCAGGTCGCCCTTGCGCAGACGTCGGTAACCGTCGATCCCCAGCTCTGTGGCGATGGCGTGTAAATCGGAAAGGGTGCTGTCCTCGAGCGTGGCTCGATCAAGAACTGACATTTGTTTGTCCTCCTGTGGATGGATCGGTGGGCTCCGGCGGCGTTGTTGGCAGCCGCCGGCGATTCGCTTTAGGAGGTGAAATCTAGCGGTCTTGGCGGCGCGCAGTCACGAGCGCGAACAGTTCGGTCGAATAGTCGCCCTCGCGCAGCAGGTTTGCGCCCTGCGGATAGCTCGTCTCGGTGGCGAACGCAGCCAAGCGACTGAGCTCGTCAGGGGTCAGCTCGGAAAAGACCGGAATCCTCGTGAGACGTGCGGCGTCCATCAGCCGTTAGACCCTACAGAGCTTGGACTTCGGTTGTGATTTCGGTGACTGAGGTTTTTGCGTCGCCGAATAGGAGGCTGGTTTTGGGGTTGTAGAAGAGTGGGTTGTCGATGCCGGCGAAGCCGGATGCCATTGAGCGTTTGAGTACGACGACGGCCCCGGATTTGTCGACTTCGAGGATTGGCATGCCGTAGATCGGTGAGCCGGGATCGGTGTTCGCGGCGGGGTTGGTGACGTCGTTCGCGCCGATCACGAGGGTGACGTCGGTGCGGGGGAATTCTGGGTTGATGTCGTCCATCTCTCTGAGCAGGTCGTAGGGCACGTCTGCTTCGGCGAGCAGCACGTTCATGTGGCCTGGCATGCGTCCCGCGACCGGATGGATCGCGTATTTGACCTCAACGCCTTTCGCTTCGAGGGCGCGTTCGAGTTCACGGACGGCGTGTTGTGCTTGCGCGACGGCCATGCCGTACCCGGGTGCGATTACGACGAGGCGGGCGTAGGAGAGTTGGATCGCGACGTCCTGCGCACTGGTTGAGCGGACCGTGCCGCCTTCTGAGCCGGCGCCGGCGACCGGGGCGGCGACGGTACCGCCGAAGCCGCCGGCGATGATTGATGGGACGGTGCGGTTCATCGCTTGTGCCATCTGGTTGGTGAGGATCGTGCCGGACGCGCCGACGATCATGCCCGCGACGATCATCACGGGGTTACCGAGCGCCAAACCGGTCGCGGCGGCTGAGAGGCCGGTGCACGCGTTCAGCAGCGAGATCACGACCGGCATGTCAGCACCGCCGATCGGCAACACGACCATGTTCCCGAGTACGGCTGCCGTGACGAGGATCCCGAGGATGAACAAGCCTTGTGAGTGTGAGCCGGTGCAGAGGATCACCGCGCTTGCGACCGCGACGAGCAGCAACAGACCGTTGATCAGGCTTTGGCCTGGCAGTTTGATCGGTTTGCCGGGCAGGATTTCCTGCAGCTTCCCGAACGCGATGTTCGATCCCCAGAACGAGACCGACCCGACAATCGCACCGAACAACTCAAAAATCTCGACGCGTAACGGGTAGCCGCCACCGAAGCCGTGACGGAACTCAACCCACGCGATCAACGCGACCGCACCGCCACCAACACCGTTGAACACCGCGACCATCTGCGGCATCGCGGTCATCTTCACCCTCAAAGCCGCGGGCACCCCGATAACGGTGCCGATCACCAAGCCCAGAAGGATCAGCCAGACAGTCCCTGAACCCGAGAACTCGTGCGCTCTCAACAACGTCGCGATAACCGCGACAGCCATCCCGACAGCCGCGATCTTATTACCACGCACCGCCGTTCTCGGACCGGTCAGGCCGGTCATGCCATAGATCAACAGGCTGAACGCGACGATGTAAGCCGCGTCAATGAAATTCGTTGACTGCAAAAAGACAGTCCCGAAAGCGCTCATGCGCCCTCTCCAGGACCGGTCGTCTCTTCCTTGGCGGCGGGCTTGGTTTTGAACATGCCGAGCATCCGGTCGGTCACCAGGAACCCGCCGATCACGTTGATCGTCCCGAACGCAACCGCGATCACCAACAGCACCTTCTCCAAAACACCGCTCGACTCAGCCATCAACAACAAACCACCCAGCACAACGATGCCGTGAATCGCGTTCGTCCCCGACATCAACGGCGTATGCAACGTGTTCGGGACCTTCGAGATCACGGTGTAACCGACGAAACCGGCGAGCACGAGCACACCGATATCGATAACCAAATTGTTCATAAAGCCCCTCCCGGCTCAGCCCGCGGCCGCGGCGGCCTTGGCGCCCTCATGCACGATCTGACCGTCACGCGTGATGCACGCGGAGGCGATCACCTCATCATCAAAATCAAGCGTCAAACCCTCATCGCTGAGCATCAGGCCAAGCAGCGCCTGAACGTTCCTCGCATAAAGCGCGGACGCATGCTCCGCCAAGCTCGACGCAACGTTCAACGGCGCGCAGATCTTCACCCTGTGCCGGATCACGGTCTCGCCCGGCACAGACAGTTCACAGTTCCCGCCCTGCTCACCCGCCAAATCAACGATCACCGAACCAGGCTTCATCAACTCCACGGCCCTCTCGGTAACCAGAATCGGGGCGCGGCGACCAGGAACAAGCGCGGTCGTGATCACAACATCGCATTTGCCGATCGCCTCAGCCATCAACTCCTGCTGCCGTGCCTGCTGCTCCCCGGTCAACTCCCTGGCGTAACCACCCTCGCCCTCAAGATCGCCACCAAGGTCAAACTCAAGGAACTTCGCACCCAACGACTCAACCTGCTCCTTCACCGCTGAGCGCACATCAAAGCCCTGCACCACAGCACCCAAACGCCTCGCCGTCGCAATCGCCTGCAAACCCGCCACCCCCGCACCCAACACCAAAACAGTCGCCGGACGGATCGTGCCCGCAGCTGTCATCAACATCGGGAAAAAGCGACCTAACTCCTGCGCACCGATCAAAGCGGCCCTGTAGCCGGCGATGTTCGCCTGGCTCGACAAAGCATCCATCGACTGCGCACGACTAATCCTGGGCACCGCCTCCATCGCAAACGACGTCACACCACTCTCCGCAAGAGCCACGACACCAGCCCCATTACTCAACGGCGCGAGAAAACCAATCAGCACCGACGACGTACTCAACAGCGCCGTCTCATCAACGGTCGGCGCGGCGACCTTCACAACGACGTCGCCACGGAACACCTCCGCGGCGTCACCCGCCAGCGTCGCGCCAGCATCGACAAACGCCTGATCGGGGATCAACGCACCCTCGCCGGCACCCGACTCGACGACAACCACATGACCGGCGGCGGTCAACTTCTGCACGACCTCAGGCACTAGCGCAACCCGCAACTCGCCAGAAACCGACTCTCTCGGAACCCCAATCCTCATCAGGCAGGTGAGCCTAGCGCTTCAAACCCCGGAATGCCGGTCCGAGATGAGCCATTAGAGCACCCTGCCCGCTAGCGCAAGCTCAGCCTGAGCGGTCACCCACACGGGAGTCTGGACCACGCCTTTGGCGTAATCCACGGCGCCATCAGGCTGAATCAGGGATCGCAGGTAGGCGAGCGGGTTGCGTGAATGCCCGCGCCGGACCGCATCTGGCCTAACGCCCGCCGCAATCAAACCTTGCACCGCAAAGGCCGTCGATTGCGCATCTGATGGTCCGCCAGCGTCGGCCGGAAAGCCTCCGTCCGCGTTCTGCTGGTCGCGGATGAACCGCACAGCGCGCTGCACAGTCGCATTATGGCCGGTCCCGGCGAGCGCCTCCAGCACTGCCCCGGTGTCGTCCACGTCGCTAGCGGCGCCGCGCGTGGCGTAGTTGAAGCCGCCGTCGCGATCCTGCTGACGCGCGAGCCAGGTGATGTCGCGCACCGGCACCGCGACATCCGCTGCCCGCAGCGCGAGGATCCCAAAGGCAGTCAGGTTGCTCTGGTCCTCCACCGAGCCGTCCGCAGCGAAGTCCCGCCGCAGGCGCGCGACCAGGTCCACGCCGCCGACGTCACTGGCAGACAAGTTCAGCTTCTGGCCGGGCACAGCCTTGATCAGGCCGATCGCGATGATCGTGCGTTCGAGCGATCCGGGGTCAGTGTCCTGCTTGACCGTCGCCTCCAGGTAGGCGACGGCGCCACGCCCGCCTGACTTCGCATTCGCGGACACGAGCCCGGGATCGGCGACGTCCGATGCGAGCGCCATGGTCTGCCAGCCCGAAACCATGGTGCTCGCCGCTTGACCGGGCGCCAGCCCCACCCCACCGTCGCGGTTCTCGGCCGCGAACAGATACCCGAGCGGGCTTGTCTGCTTGCCAGCGGCGCGGTTCGCCGCGCTCGCGTTGCCGGGCTTCGCGCCGAGCACACCGGCCGCCAGGGCAACGGTCAGTACCGCCACGACGGCCGTGCCCTCAGTGGTGGTCGGGAGCCAGGTGACGTGCAGCCGCTTGCGGAAGCGGTGCAGCGCCCGGATCAGCACCGGGCCGAAGGCCAGCGCGAAGCCGAAGCAGCCGCAGGCGTAGATCAGGTCAAAGCCGATGCCGGTGCCGACATAAGCACCGAGCTGCGCGAGGCTGTGACCGCTGTAGTTGAACCAGTCGCCGACGTCTTGCAGAGCGGTGAAAGCGAAGCCGAGCACAAAGCTGATCGCCGCGAGCGGCAACCGCCCGACCCGGCCACGGGTGGCGCGCGCGAGCAGCGCGCCGGCGACTCCCGTGAGGCCCCAGGCTGCCATCTGCCATGGCGTCCAGGGCCCTTGGCCAAAGAAGAAGTTCGAAGCCAGCCCGGCGACCGCACCAACCACGTAACCGGGTGCGCCGCCCAGCGCGAAGCCGGCGATCAGCACGATGTCGCTGGTCGGCTTGACGTTTGGAATCGCCGCAAACGCGATCCGGCCGAGCGCCGCGAAGGCCGCAAGCGTGCCTACGAGCGCGACCGTGCGGGCGTCCGGTTTGCTGCGCTCATACCAGGCGAAGCCGGCGATCAGTCCGACAGCCAGCAGCGCGAAGGCCCCGAGCTGCCAGCTCACGTTGTAGCCCTCACGCCGAAACCCGCTCGCGTTCAAGCAGCGCGGCGCCATCTTCGGGCAGCAGTGCGCCGCCCGCGCCTCCGAGAATCCGCGCAGTTTCTGTGGCGAAATAGACGCCGCCACAGAGGACCTCTGACGCCGCCCCATCGGCGATCACGGCGCCGTCGGCCAGCAGCACGACGCGATCCGCGAAGGCGGCGGCGAGCTCAGGGTCGTGGGTCGCCACGATCACGGCCAAGCCGATCGTGCGCAGCAGGGCGACCAATTCATCCTTGGCGGCGCGATCCATGCCACGGGTCGGCTCGTCCAGACAGAGAACGGCCGGCTCCTCCAGCCCAGGATCCGCGTCGGGGCCTGCGCTGGCGCCGTCGCCGAGCACGATCGCCAAGGCGAGGCGCTGCTTTTCGCCGCCGCTGAGGTCGCGTGGATGCCGGCCGGCAAGCTCCGAGAGCCCGAATCGCGCAAGCGCGCCAGCGCTGGTCTCCTGCGCGACCGTGTCGTGTACCAGGTAGTCGGTCGGGTTCTGCAGCAGCAGCGCAACGCGACCCGCGACCTCGACCTGACCGCGGGTTGGCTTCATCAGGCCGGCCGCGTGGCGCAGCAGCGTCGACTTGCCGGCGCCGTTGCGCCCCATCAGCGCGACGCGCTCGCCCGGCGCGACCGTGAGCGAGAGCCCGCGCAGGGCGGCCGGTCCGTCACGGAGTTCGTGCCAGACGCGATCAAAACGCAGCGCTGCGGGGCTTCTGGTGCGTCGTGGGGGGAGAAACCGGTTCCTCGAACCGGTTTCTCCCCCCACGCTGAGGGCCGAGTCTGGACCGGGGACACCCACTGCCTCTGGCAGTAGCCGGGCGGCGCGCAGCGCGGCCCGGGCGGCCTTCACACCAGGCTGAGGATCCAAACCCACGCGCGACAGCAGCCGCGCCCCCGGCGTAACCAGGTAGGGCGCCGCCTCGAGCGCCCAGACCAGGAACGCGGCGGGTGGACCGTCGAACCCGATGCGCCCGTCGAGCATGCCGATCACGCGGTCAGCGGCCGCCAGACAGCGCTCGAGCCGATGCTCGGCCAGGATCACGGTCAGATCCTGGTCCTCGTTCAGACGCCGCAGCAGGCCGATCAGCTCGTCGCCTGCCACCGGGTCGAGCTGTGAGGTCGGCTCGTCAAGACAGACAACAGCCGGGCGGCCGGCGAGCGTCGCCCCCAGCGCTACACGCTGCAGCTCGCCGCCGCTGAGCTCAGCTGTGGGCCGGTCAAGCAGGCCATCGACGGCCAAGGCCAGCGCCGCCTCCTCAACCGCCCTGGCTACAGCGGCGGCACCCCAGCCGCGGTTTTGCACTCCGAACGCGAGTTCTGCGCGCACGGTCCCCATCACTATCTGCGTCTCCGGGTCCTGGAAGAGCGTGCCGACATCCCTGGCGAGATCACCTGGTCCGTGATCACGCGTGTCGTTGCCGGCCACGCAGACCGATCCAGAGATGGCGCCGCCGTAGAAGTGCGGTACCAGTCCGCTGAGCGCTCGCAGCAGCGTCGATTTACCCGACCCCGACGCGCCCGCGACCAGCACGAACTCGCCGGCGCTGACCTCGAGCGAGACCACGTCGAGTGCCGGCGCGATCACGCCCGGGTAGCGATAGCTGAGCTCGCTGATGCTCACGAGCGTCATCCGCGCACCCCGCGTCGATCGGCGAACGGCACCAGCGCCAAGAGCATCAGCGCCAGCGCGACAGCGAGCTCGCGCGCGCCCGCTGGCGCGCGCAGCAGCGGGTAGGCGGTGAACGGGCACCAACCCGCAACCCGAGTCGCGACGGCGACCACCGCCACGGCGGCCGCGGCAAGCGAGAAGCCGATGTCGTGTCGCGAGGCGACCCGCCGACCGCGACGCGGAGCGTGCACGGCATTCGCATATCCACGAACCTCGAGCGCGGCCGCCACGTCCAGTGCCCGGTCGAGCACGCCTGCCGTGGTGGCACGCATCAGCGCGAAGCGCCCCGGGGCGGCGCCCGCTCGGCAGCGCTGCGCGTCAGCCAGCCGCTTCGAGTCGCGCAGCAGCACCGGCACCATGCGCGTGGCGATCGTCGCGCTCAGCGCCGAACGGAACGACCAGCGGCGAAACAACATCAGCACCTGGTCAGGGTCGACGGCCAGCGAGTACAGCGCGCCGAGCAGCACCAGCGCGGCGGCGCGCAACCCGAACACGGCGCCGTAGACCGTCGCCTCCAAAGTGACATTCGTCTGACCGAGGATCGGCAGATCGCCGAAGCGCCAGATCACGGTCAGGCCGTCGCGCGAGACAAGCGCATTGATCACGCAGATCGTCACCGCCAACGGCACCGCCAGCCGCAACGCACGCAGCAGCTCATGCCCGACGCCGGCGAGTACCCCTGCCGCCAAGATCGTAACGGTCAACGCCCCCAGGACCACCGGGTTCGACTGGACGATCAGCGCCAGCGCGAGCGCGGCGCACCAGCCGAGCGCGGCACCGGCCGCTGCGGCGTGCAGCGAACTCGGGCGGCGCCGGTAGCTCATGGCGTCAGCGGAACCGGAATGACGTGGTTTCCCTGTAGAACCACCGCGAAATGGTTGTGCAGGGTCTCCGCGTCGAAGTGCTTAGCGGCGTTGTCGACCGCGGCTGCGTCGTTCCCCGTGACGAACCAGGTCGGTTCGCCCAGAGCTGCCTCGTCAGTCGCGGCTATCATCCCGACGCTCCCGCTGAGCGTCTTGACGACATCACCGAGCGGATTGTCGAGCTCGATCTCCTGGCCGCGCTTGCCGACGAACTGCGCGTAGACGCCGCTGTTGGCCGGGCCACCTGCGATCAACTCGGCAGCGATGATCCCCTGCAACTCATTCCAGGTGCCGATCACAACCGCCAGTGAGTCCGAGCCCGAGCCGGTCCCGAGTACCTGGGGGCCAGCCTTCACGCCCGCCTTATGCAGCGCCGAGCCGACCGTGTCGCACGCCTCTTGGAAGTTTGTGGCGCACTCCAACAACGTGGGAAACTCCTGCCCGCCGATGCCGTTGGTGAAGGGCTCGGGGTAAGAGCCGACCACCGCTGGAATGCTCTGCGTGGCGGCCCAGTTGTGAAGGTCCCACCAGACGTGGTCACCCTTGTTGATGTCCGTCGCGGCCGCGCCCTTGGGCGCGAGGATGCCGTTCACGTAGTAGAACCAATCGACGTGATTGGAGCTGCCAGTGTGGCCGTCAATCGACTGCACGAAACCGCCGCCGTACCTCGCCGAGACCTTGAAGTGGCGCTCGAGCAACGACATCACCGTCTCCGACCCGGACACATGGGGTTCGGAAGCGGAGCCGATCAGCTTCGAACCGAAGTTGCTCGTCACCTCGATGCTCGCGTCCTGCGTGCCCGGTCCGGCACCAAACCCGCACCCGCCCAGCAGAACCGTTGCAGCCAAGGCGGCGACGGCGATCAGTGGACGGGCGCGGCGGCGCATCAGGACTTCGTGACCTTGAAGACGATCTTGTCGCCGGCCTTCAACTTCACGTCACAGGCTCCCTTGGAAGCCAGCGCGCCGTTGACGTAGAGACCCCAGTAGTACTTCTTGCCGGTCTCGCTCGTCCCGAGGATGGCGGTGATGTAGTACTCCTTGTAACTGGCGTACCACTTGCCGCTCCAATGGCCGTGGGTGGCGACATTGAGTGCACCCTGGGCAGAGTCGTCGGGGCACTTGCCGGCTGGAGCGCCACCCTTGGTGATCGAGCCGGAGGACGGAGACACACTGGTCGCAGCCAGCAGCGTCTTGCCCTTTCCCTGGACCTGAACTGTGACGGTGGGTGCTGCGGCCAGTGCGGCAGGGACCATCACCAGAGCTGCGATTGCCGCAGCTAGCGCGGACTTGACAACGATTTTCTTCGGCATGAGCCACCCCTTTCCACGAGGGTTCTTGGCTTGGTGGTCGGAGGTGGTCTCCTGGCTTACGGGCCAACCGTCAGCTCCTTCCCAGCGTCGCGTCGACACCAGTGGTTCAGCTGCTGACGGCGTCCCCGATCACAGTGGCGGGTCCGCGCCGGTATTGCACCGGCTTCCCATCACTACCGACCCTGAACCCGGC
>Ga0302314_10001329_pt1 | contig 46175 bp, 41 predicted proteins | sample III_Palsa_N2_3_FD_200533 | JGI IMG/M metagenome (GOLD analysis project Ga0302314, IMG submission 200533) | Peat permafrost microbial communities from Stordalen Mire near Abisko, Sweden - III_Palsa_N2_3 | ecosystem: Environmental > Terrestrial > Soil > Palsa > Peat permafrost | place: Sweden...
CGCGGTCGGGCGGTGCGGGCGTTGGCCGGTACGGGCGGGATGGTGTCGGTCTCCGCTACCCCGGACGTGGTCGAAGGCCTGCTGCAAGAAGGTCTGCAGATCGCGGCGGTCAACGCTGCCTCGCAGGTGGTGGTCTCCGGCGCCACGGCATCGCTGGAATCGCTCATCGCGCGCTGCGAGTCGGCGGGCATCCGGGCCCGGCGGGTCGATGTCGACTACGCCAGTCATCACCCGCTGGTGGAGTCGGTCCGCGAAGACCTGCTGGCAGTGGAGGTGACAGCGCGGACAGCCCGGGTGCCGTTCTATTCGGCGGTGACGGGCACGGCGATCGATACGGCGACCCTGGACGCCGGCTATTGGTGGCGCAACCTGCGGGAGCAGGTGAAGTTCGCCCAGACGGTCGCGGAGATGCCCGTCGCGGGGTTTGTCGAGGTGAGCCCGCATCCGGTCCTGATGCAGGGGATCGAGGGGCGGTGGGCGGTAGGTTCGCTGCGTCGTGACGACGGCGGGCAGCGGCGCCTGCTGGCCTCCCTGGCCGACGCGTGGACCCACGGCGCGACGGTGGACTGGGCGCGCCTGATAGCCGGGGGCCGGCCGGTCACGTTGCCGACGTATCCGTTCCAGCACCGACGCTACTGGGCCTCCGGGGGCGGAATTGCCCGCGGTAACACCGGTAACACCGGGCACCAGGTGCTCAGCAGCGCCGTACGGCTGGCCGAGGACGCCGGCTGGGTGCTGTCGGGGCGGGTGTCGACCGCGACGAGCCCGTGGCTGGCCGATCACGCGGTGTCGGGGACGGTGCTCGTCCCCGGGGCGGCGCTGGCGGAACTGGTCTTGCACGCCGGGGAGCGGGCCGGGCTGCCGGCGATCGCAGAGATAACGTTCGAGCAGCCGCTGGTACTCAACGGCAGCCCGGTCGAGCTGCAGGTGTCGGTGCAGGGCGGCCAGGCGGGCGTGTTCTCCCGTACGGGGGAGCAGTGGATCAGGCACGCGACCGCGACCCTGGCCGACCCGGACGGAACGGTCACCGGGCTGGACGGGCAGTGGCCGCCCGCCGATGCCCGGCCGTTGCCGGTCAGCGACGCTTACGCGGACCTAGCGGCTCGCGGATATGAATACGGCCCCGCGTTCCGCGGTCTGCAAGCGGCCTGGCGGCTCGGCCAGGACGTGTATGCCGAGGTGGAGCTCCCGGCCGCCGCGGCGGAGGCGCTGGACGGGTTCGGGATACATCCGGCACTGCTTGACGCCGCGCTGCACGCCCTTCTCGTCGCCGCGATTCGCGACGCCGGGGGAGACAGCGACCAGGTTCTGCTGCCGTTCGGGTGGCGGGACGTGCGGTTGCACGCGATCGGGGCGTCGGCGTTGCGGGTGCGGCTGAGCCCGGCCGGCCCGGACGCGTTCTCCCTGCTGGCCGCCGACGGCGAAGGTCAGCCGGTGATATCGGTCGGCGCGATCATCTCCCGTCCCGCCGACACCAGCCGTCTCAACGCCGCCCCCGCCGCGGGCGCCGGGCTTCTGTCACTGGAATGGGCGCCGATCAGTCTCGGGTCGGCACCGGAGCAGGCCTGGGTCCGGGTGGGACCGCAACTGCCCGACGCGGTGCTGCCCAACGCGGCGGGCGAGCCGGTGCTGGCCTGGGCCGACCCTGCTGACGGGCCCGGTGCGCTGGCTTTGATACAGGCATGGCTGGGGGCGGAGTACCCGGCGGGGTCGCGGTTGGCGGTTCGTACCCGCGACGCGGTGGCCGCGGCGCCGGGCGACACCGTGGCCGGCCTGGCCCAGGCGGGCGTTTGGGGCCTGATCCGGTCGGCGCAGTCCGAGCACCCCGACGCGGGTCTGCTGCTGCTTGATGACGATGGCCGCCCCGGATCCGACGCGGTCGTCGCCGCGGCCCTGGCCACCGGCGAACGAGAAATGGCCCTGCGCGATGGGGCAGTGCTTGTACCCCGGCTGCGTCCGGTCCCGAGCGGGCTGGAGCTGCCGATCGGCCAGGGGGCCTGGCGGCTCCAATGGGGTCCGGGCGGTGACCTGGACGAGGTGCGGGCGGTGCCGGCCCCGGACGCCGAACGGCCGCTGGAACCGCAGGAGATCCGCATCGCGGTCCGCGTGGCCGGAGTGAACTTCCGCGACGTGGTCTCATCCCTTGGCATGCTTCCCGGCGACCTCCGTCCTGCGGGCGGCGAGGGCACCGGGGTGGTGGTCGAGACGGGGAGCCAGGTGCCCGGCCTGCCGGTCGGCACGCGGGTGATGGGGATGTTCGCGGCGTTCGGCCCGCTCGCGGTGATCGATGCGCGACTGGTCGCGCCGGTCCCGGACGGGTGGAGCGATGTCGAGGCGGCCGGGGTGGCGACCGCGTACCTGACCGCTTATCACGCGCTGTTCGATCTGGGCCGGGTGCGGGCGGGGGACCGGGTGCTGATCCACGCGGCGGCCGGCGGGGTGGGCATGGCGGCGGTCCGGCTGGCGCTGGCGGCGGGGGCGGAGGTGCTCGCGACGGCGAGCCCGCCCAAGCAGGCCGCGGTGGCCGGGCTGGGCGTGACCCGCATCGCCTCCTCGCGCACGGCGGGCTTCGCCACCGAGTTCGGTCAGGTCGACGTGGTGCTGAACTCGCTGACCGGCGAGCTGCTCGACGCGTCGCTGGGGATGCTGGCCGACGGCGGCCGGTTCGTGGAGCTGGGCAAGATCGACATCCGTGACCCCCGCCAGGTCCCGTTCGACCTGGCCGATCTGGACCCGGACCGGATCGCCGCGATCTGGCAGCGGGTCCTGGAGACGGCCGTCCCGCTGCCGGTCACTGTATGGCCGGCCGCTCAGGCCGGCGCCGCGCTGCGGTTCATGAGCCAGGCCCGCCATGTGGGCAAGATCGTGCTGCGGATGCCCGGGGTGGGCGACGGCACGGTGCTGATCACCGGCGGGACCGGGACGCTGGGCGGCCTGGTCGCCCGGCACCTGGTAGACCGCCACGGCGTCCGGGACCTGGTCCTGGCCAGCCGGTCCGGGCCCGACGCGCCCGGCGCCGCCGAGCTGATAACCGGGCTGGAGGCACTCGGGGCGCGGGTGCGGATCATCGCGGCGGACCTGTCTGACCGTGCCGCGGTGGACGCGCTGGTGGCGGATGTCCCGGATCTGTCCGGGATCGTGCACGCGACCGGCCTGCTCGAGGACACCCCGGTGACCTCGCTGACCGGCGAGTCGCTGGGCCGGGTGCTGGCGGCCAAGGCCGACGCCGCTCGGTACCTGCACGAGGCGACGCGGGCTCTGGACCTGCGGATGTTCGTGTTGTTCTCGTCGTTGTCGGGGCTCCTGGGCAACCCCGGGCAGGGCAACTACGCGGCGGCCAACACCTACCTGGACGCCCTCGCCGCGCACCGGATAGCCCACGGGCTGCCCGCCGTCTCGATCGCCTGGGGCAGGTGGGAGCAGACGAGCGGCATGACCGCCGCGCTGACCGAGGCGGATCGGGCTCGCCAGGCCCGCAGCGGTGGCCTGGTGCTGAGTACGGAGCAGGCGCTGGCCCTGCTTGACCGGGCCCTTGGCCTGGGGCGGCCGGTGCTGGCGGCGGGTCTCGACGTCGGTGCGATCCGTCAGGCGATCGCGGCGGGAACGCCGGTGCCGACCGCATTGCAGGGCCTGGGTCGTGCGCCACGGCGGGCGGCTGTGGCCGGTGCTGGCGGCGGGGCGTTGGCCCGCCGCCTGGCCTCGCTGCCGTCCGACGAGCACCTGCGGGTGGTGCTTGACCTGGTGCGCGAGCACGCCGCGGTGGTCCTCGGCCACAGCGACGACAGCGGCATCGAAGCCGATCAGGCGTTCCGCAACCTCGGCTTCGACTCGCTGACGGCGGTGGAGTTGCGTAACCGGCTGGCCGTGGTTTCCGGGCTGACGCTGCCGGCCACGCTGGTCTTCGATTACCCGACGCCGCAGGACCTGGCCGAGTATCTGGTGGCCCAGGTGACCGGCGCGGCCGCGGCCGCCGAGAAGGCCGCCCCGGCTCCGGCGGCGGTGGGCGAGCCGATCGCGATCGTGTCGATGGCCTGCCGCTACCCCGGCGGGGTGGCCTCGCCCGAGGACCTATGGCGGCTCGTCATGGAGGGCAAGGACGCGGTCGGGGCCTTCCCGGACGACCGCGGCTGGGACCTGTCGGCCATCTACGATCCGACGCCGGGCACGCCGGGCCGCGTATACACGCGGGAGGGCGGTTTCCTTGACGGGGTGGCGGACTTCGACCCGGTGCTGTTCGGGGTGTCCCCGCGTGAGGCGCTGGCCATGGATCCGCAGCAGCGGCTGCTGCTTGAGGTCGTCTGGGAGGCGCTGGAACGGGCCGGCCTTGACCCGACCGCGATGAAGGGCACGGACACCGCCGTCTACGCCGGCCTGGCCGGCCAGGACTACGCTGCCGCGGTCGTCGCGCAGCAGGGGGCCGCGGGCTACCTGATGATGGGGAACGCGGCCAGCGTCGCGTCCGGCCGGGTGGCGTACACGTTCGGCTTTGAAGGTCCCGCGGTGACGATCGATACCGCCTGCTCGTCGTCGCTGGTGGCGATGCACCTGGCGGCCCAGGCGCTGCGCAGCGGGGAGTGCTCGCTTGCCGTGGCCGGGGGAGTGACGGTGATGTCCACGCCGGGGCCGCTCGCGGAACTCGCGATGCAACGCGCGATCTCGCCGGTAGGACGGTCCAAGTCGTTCTCCGAGGCCGCGGACGGCATGGGAATGTCTGAGGGCGTGGGCGTTGTGCTGCTTGAGCGGCTGTCGGAGGCACAACGGCTCGGGCATCCCGTGCTGGCGGTGCTGCGCGGCAGCGCGGTCAACCAGGACGGGGCGAGCAACGGGCTGTCGGCGCCGAACGGCCCCGCGCAGGAGCGGGTGATCCGCCGGGCCCTGGCCAACGCCCGCCTGTCGGGCTCCGATGTCGACGCGGCGGAGGGGCACGGAACGGGGACCCATCTGGGCGACACGATCGAGGCCCAGGCGATGCTCGCCACCTACGGCCAGGACCGCCCCGTGGACCGGCCGCTGTGGCTGGGGTCAGTGAAGTCGAACATCGGCCACACCCAGGCGGCGTCGGGCGTGGCCGGGGTGATCAAGATGGTCGAGGCGATGCGGCACGGGGTGCTGCCGGCGACGCTGCACGTCGACGAGCCGTCACGCCAGGTCGACTGGTCGGCCGGCGACGTACGGCTGCTGACCGAGGCCCGGCCGTGGGAGTCCGACGGGCGTCCGCGGCGCGCAGGCGTATCGACGTTCGGGATCAGCGGCACCAACGCGCACGTGATCCTGGAACAGGCCCCCGCCGCGCCGGTGCCGCCCGGCAACGGGACCCCGGCCCGCCCTGGCCTGGGCGACCTGGTGCCCTGGGTGGTGTCCGCGCGTACCGACGGTGCGCTGCGGGCCTTGGCGGCGGATGTCGCCGACTGGGCCGAGCGGAACCAGGACGTGTCGGCCGAGGACGTGGCCACATCGCTGGCCGCGAACCGGGTCGGCTTCCGCTGCCGCGCGGTGGTGTGGGCGGCCGACCGGGAAGACCTCGTCGCCGGGCTGCGCAGCGTGGCCGAGGGGCAGCCGGTCGCGTACGCCCGTACGGCGGTCACCCGGCCCGGGCGCATCGCGTTCCTCTTCCCCGGCGCCGAGTCCTCCTGGCCCGGCATGGCTCTCCGGCTCGCCGAGCAGTCAGCCGTCTTCGCGGGCGCGCTGAAGGAATCGCAGGCACACCTGGAGCAGCTGATCGGCTCCGAGGCGGACGCGCAGCGACGGGCGGAGCACACTGGGGTCTTCGCGGTCGAGGTGGCACTGGCGGCGCTGCTGCGGTCCTACGGGCTGCGTCCCGATTTCCTGCTGGGCGACTCGGTGGGAGAGGTGGCAGCGGCTTACCTGGCCGGTGTGTTCTCACTGGCCGACGCCGGCCGGCTGGTGGTCGCGCGGGCCAGCGAGACCGGGTTGCAGGAGACGGTGGAGCAGATCACCTTCTCCGCACCGTCCATCCCGATGGTTTCCGCGGTGACCGGCAAGCTTCTCGATCCTGCGGAGATCACGAGTCCCGACTACTGGAGCCGCCCGGCGCAGGCACCGGACAGGCTGGAGGACGGCGTACGGCTGCTGCGCGAGCGGGGCGTCACCGGCTTTCTCGAGATCGGCCCGGACGGTCGGCTCAGCCCGGCGGCCGGCGACGTCCTGACCGAGGTCGACGACCGGGGCTGGGTGACCAGCGTGCTGCTGCGCGATGAGGGCGACGCCTCACGCCTGCTGAGCTTCCTGGCCGAGGCCTACGTCAACGGCACGCCGGTGGACTGGACCGCGGTGCTGGCCGGCTCCGGCCGGCCCGGGGTCGGCGGATACTGTGCCGGCCTGCCCACCTACCCGTTCCAGCGCCGTCGCTTCTGGCCGGCCGCGCCGGCTACGGCCGGCGTGCACCCGCTGCTCGGGACGGCGGTTGAACTGGCCGACCCGGCCCAGCGATGGTTCGGCAGAACGGACGGTACGCCGGTGCTGTCCGCGGGCGCGCGGGCCGACTGGGCGGTGGCCGCCGCTCGCGCGGTTGGTGCGCCAGCCGCCCTGCGCGACCTGGTGTTCCCGGAACCGGCCACCGAGTCGGTCGGGCCGGCCGCGGTGCAAACCGCGGTCCGTACCGGTGCGGTGCCGGTACGGATCGACGGGTATGCTCGCGCGTCCGGCTCCGGCTGGACGGCGTACGTGGGTGCGGAGATCGCCGAGCCCGAACCGTCCGGCAATCTCCCGGACCGTGCCGACGGCGGCCTGATCCAGGTCAAGGGCGGCTCCGCCGCCGAGGTGCTCGACGGCTGCCTCCGGCTGGCCGCCGACGGGGGTACCGTGGCCGCGGCCGAGCGACTCGAACTCTTCCGCGACGTGCCGGCGGAGGTCTGGTGCCGGGTGCGCCGTCGCGGGGACCTGAGCGACCTGGACCTGCTGTCGGCCGACGGCGTCCCGGTCGCGCGGATCACCGGCCTGCGGTTCCACCGGACGACGACGGCATGACCGAGGCACTCATCCACGATCCAAGTCCACGGAAAGGTTGTTCCATGTCGAACCCCGATGCCAGCCGCCCGGTACTCGCGGTCATTGAGCGTCATGCGCGGACCCGGGCTGACGCGCCCGCGATCCTCGTGCCGGGCGACCTGGCCGGGCTGAGCTACCGGCGCCTGGCCGGCCGCATGCACGCCGTCCGCGCGGCGCTTGGCGGGCTGGGCGTGCGCCCCGGGCACCGGGTCGCGGTGGTCCCAGGGGAGGATGCCGACAGCGCCGCGCTGCTGCTCGGCGTGCTCGCCGCCGCGGCCTGCTGTCCGGTCAACCCGGTCTGGTCGGCCGCCGAGACCCAGGACTACCTGAACACGCTGGACGTCGCGCTGGTCGTGCTGGCCGACGGCGCCGGAACCGCCGCCGCGCAGCAGGTGGCGGCGGCCAGGGCGCCGGCCGTGACGATCCGGTTTGCCGACGAGGACGTGCTGGTGGAGCCGCAGGGCGGCGGCCGCCGCCCGGTCGAGACGGCGGCAACCGGGCCGTATCCGGACGAGGCGCTGCTGCTGCGGACCTCGGGTACGACCTCCATCGGCAAGGTCGTGTCCCTCAGCGCCGCCGGCGTGGTCGCGGCCGCCCAGGCCACCGTGGATGCCTACCACCTGACCGAGAACGACCGCCGGTTCAACATCATGCCTTTCTTCCACGTCCAGGGCCTGGTGGGTTCGCTGATCGCCTCGCTCCTTCCGGGCGGCAGCATCGTCTGCGCGCCGGCCCCGAACCCGGCCACCGCGCTGCGGCACGCGCTGGACAGCGGGGCGACCTGGCTCTCGGCCACCCCGACCATGCACCGGCTGATGGTGGCGCACGTCCCCGGGGACCGCGAGTGGCCCGGCCCGCTGCGCTTTGTCCGTTGCGGCTCCGGAGCCCTGACCGCGGGCCTGCGGGCCGAGCTCGAGACCGGCTACGGCCTGCCGGTGGTCGAGTCGTACGGGATGTCCGAGGCGCACCAGATCGCCTCGACCCCGCTGCCGGGCGATCCGGACGCCGCCGGGCTGGCCCCCACCGGCTCCCAGGTCGCCGTCCTCGACCGGCACGGCCAGGTCAGCACCGCGGCGGACGCGTCCGGCGAGATCGTCATCCGCGGCGCCAACGTCATGCACGGTTACGTGTGGCCGCCCGGCCTGGAGTCCCCGTTCGTGAACGGCTGGCTTCGCACCGGCGACCTGGGCCGGCTGCTGCCGGACGGGTCGTTCCTGATCACCGGGCGGGTTAAGGAGATGATCAACGTGGGCGGCGAGAAGGTGTCGCCGTTCGAGGTGGAAGCCGCGCTGCTGAGCCATCCCGCGGTGGCCGAGGCGGTCGCTTTCGGCGTCCCCGACCCGGTTCGCGACGAACAGCTCGGGGCCGTGCTCGTGCTTAGGCCGGGCGCAACGCTGGGCGACGAAGAGTTCCGGGCGTACCTCGGGCAGCGGCTCGCTCCGGTCAAGGTGCCCCGGCTCTTCCTGCGCCGCGCGGACATCCCGGTCGCCGACTCCGGCAAGATCCAGCGCGGCTCGCTCGCCGCGGTGCTGGCCGAGGAGCTGACCACGGCCGAGTCGGCGGCGGAGCCGGACGGGCGGGCCACGCCCAGGACGCCGGTCGAGGCCATGATCAAGGGGCTGTGGTCGCTCGCGCTCAAGCGGCAGGACATCGGCGTGGACGACGACTTCATGGCCCTTGGCGGGGACTCGATGGCCGCGATGGCGCTGCTGAGCCTGGTCGAGGACAGTTTCGGCGTGGCCATCACCCCGGCTGAGCTCTTCACCGACATCACGACGATCGAGGCGATGGCGGCGACGATCGGCGAGCGAACATCAGGCACCACGAGAGGAGTCAGCCGATGACCGAGTCGGACAAGCACCGGTTGATGGTTCCGGACGACAAAGTCCTCGCCGGCGGGCTGATGAGCGTGCCCATTCTCTACCGGTTCCGTGGACCACTTGACCGGGCCGCGCTCGGCCGTGCGCTCGACCGGTTGGTCGACCGGCACCAGGCGCTGCGGATCACGTACGAGCGGGCCGGCCTGCGGAGGCTGCGCGAGCACGTCCTGCCGATCGGCGTTCACGTGCCGCTGAACGAGACCGCCGTGACCGGGCCTGACGAGGCCGAGCGGCTGATCGCCGCGCGCCTGGCCGGGATGTTCGACCCGGACGGCCTGCCGCTCACGGTCGACCTTTACCGGCTGGCCGACACCGAGCATGTGCTGCTGATCAATGTGAACCACCGGGTCACCGACGCGTGGTCGAACGCCCTGATCCGCCGCGACCTGGCCTGGCTCTTTAACGCGGAGACGGGGGTGGCGGCCGAGCCGCTCCCCGTCATCGAGTGGCTGCCAGGGGATTACTACGCCTGGCGGGACACACGGCTGGCCGGCGAGCCGGGCCGCCGCCACGCCGAGTACTGGGACCGGCAGGCGCCGCGGCTGAAGTGGGCCGGGCTGCGTCAGCGGGCAGAGAAGTTCGGCGACCGGCGGCCGCCGTTGGAAATGGTCGATATCGCTTTCGCGCCTGGCGATGTGGCCGCGCTACGGGAGCTCGCCACGGCCGAGCGCACTACGTTGTACGCGGTACTGCTGGCCCTGTTGTTCGGCCTGCTGCACGCGGCGACCGAGGAGTTCGGGCTTGTGGTCTGCTCGATCCACGCCAACCGGATCCGCCCGGAGACCTGGAATACCGTCGGGCAGTTCGCCAATCTGACTTATCTGCGGGTGGACTTGCCCGCCGAGCCCACGTTCCGTGAGGCGCTGCGGCTGACCCGGGCCACGTCCCTGGACGCGTTGGCCCACCAGGAGTACCCGATCTTCAATGTGCTGACCCACCCGGGCACGACCCCGCGGACGGTGTCCCGGGCCGCCGAGGTGGCCTTCAACATGCTGGCCACGCCGCCGGGCACCAAGGGCGCCGCCGGGGCGCACTTCAACGGCCTTGAGACGGTGGCGCTGCCCTTCCCCGCCGGCGTGAGCAGCCACTTCGACCTGGAGCTGTTCATCAGCCCCGAGCCGGACGGGCTGAGCGGCGTGCTGCGCTGGGCTGAGGGGGTCTATCCGCCGGAGCTCGTGTCCGCTATGGCGGACACCTACGCGTCAATGGTTTCTGCGGTGGCACAGGACCCGGACGTGGCGCTGTCCGGGTTTCTCGAACGCTTCCGATGAGGCCTTCCGATGAGGCCTTCGCGGGCACTCAGCCGATCATGAGCTGGCCGCCGTCGACGTGAATGGCGGTGCCTGAGATGGCCGCGGACCGCTCGGCCGCGAGGAACGCGCACGCCCAGGCGATCTCCGCGGGCTGCGGCTGCCGCTTGATCGCGATGGTCTCCCGGGCGAACCGCTCCGACCGCCCGGGAGTCATCCCCGGATGGGTTTCCGGGTCGCGGACGGTGTCGACGAATCCCGGGTTGATGTCGTTCACCGTGATCCCGAACGGCCCGAGGCTGCGCGACAGGGAGCGGGTAAGGGTCCGCAATCCGCCCTTGGCGGTGGAGTGAGGGATCCGGGTCGGGCCGCCGGTCCAGCCGTCCGGCCCGTTCATATGGATGATTCGGCCCCAGCCGCACTCGCGCATCCCCGGCGCGAACGCTTTAGCCAGGTGCCATGACGCGGTCAGTTGCTGGTTGAGGTGAAGGTGCCAGTCCTCGTCCGTCGTCTCCCAGAAGTCCTTGTGCAGCCGCCGGGCGGCGTTGCTGACATAGATGTCGACGTGCCCGAACGCCTGTTCCGCGCGGGCCTTCAACTCCAGCACCGTTGACTTCTCGGCCGCGTCGCCGAGCACGACGATGGCCTTCGCGCCGAGGGCTTCCGCCTCGTCCTTGACCTGGTTGGCCTCGTCCGCGTTGGACCTCGAGTTGATGACGACGTTCGCGCCGCGGGCAGCGAACTCGAGGATGATCGCCTTGCCGAGATTGCGGCCGGAGCCGGTGACGAGCAGCGTCTTCCCGGCGATCCCGAACTCATCGGTCATGGTACTCCGCCTCTCTCCTTGCATCCCTGGCCTGATGGTGGAGGATGGGGCATGGGTCGTGGAAATGATAGACGATGAGCTGAATTGGGGGGATGATCCTGCTCGGGTGGTGCCGATCCCTGGTTGACTTTCCCGTATGACCACATCGGCTGATCCGGATTCCGCCGCGCCGCCCGCGTGGTACACCGCCGCGCTGGCCACGCCGGTCACCGAACGCGAGGTCACGGTGGCGGGCACCCCGATCGCCTACCGGGCCTGGGGCGAGCCGACCGGGCGGGGCATCGTCCTCGTGCACGGGGCCGCCGCACATTCTCGCTGGTGGGATCATGTCGGCCCGCTGCTGGTCAGCGGTCGGCGGGTCGTCGCGCTTGACCTGTCCGGGCACGGCGACAGCGGCAGGCGCGACGCGTACGGCCTCGAGATCTGGATGCGTGAAGTGCTCGCCGTGATCGCGGACGCGGGGCTCGACGTGCCGCCGGTGGTGATCGGGCACAGCCTGGGAGGCGCGGTGGCGCTCCGGCTGGCCGCGCTGTCCGGGCACCGCCTCGAGGGGACTGTCCTGATCGATCCGGCCATGGTCGGCCCGGTGGCGGAGAAACGCGCGACGCGGGAACGGCGCTTCTTCGGGGCGGTGACCCGCCTCTATCCCTCGCGTGAGGCGATCATCAGCCAGTTCAGTCCCATGCCGAGCCAGCCGGTGCTCGGCTACATCGCCGATCATGTCGCCGCCACGTCCATCCGCGAGGTTCCCGGCGGCTGGACCTGGAAATGGGACCCCGCCATTTTCGCGCGGGAGCGTGTCGAAAACCCGCTGATCCGACTGGACTGCCGGTTGGCGCTGGTGCACGCCGAGCATGGCGTCGCCTCGGCGGAACGCCGCGACGCCCTGTATGACCAGCTCGGCCGGGTCGCCTCAGTGATCGAGGTTCCCGGCGCGAGGCATCACATCATGCTCGACCAGCCCCTCGCGCTCGTCGCCGTGATCCGTACCCTGCTCTCCGACTGGGCGCATTCCCTACCGGAATCACCGGGCCGGAGCGAGCGCTAATGGCAGCCGTCAGGCCGTGCTAGAGGTTCTCGGTCACTTGAGTGACGATATCGCGCTAGCGTGTCTGCATGTCCACTTCGAGCGACATGTTCCACCAGAATCGAGAGATGGCCCAGTCTTACGGTGCCGACGCCGAGCGCTACGATCGCGCCCGCACGAGCTTTCCCCCGGCTCTGATCGAGGCCATCACCAGCTCCGCTCCGGCCACCGCGGTCGACGTCGGCTGCGGTACTGGCGTCGTCGCCCGCCTTTTGCAGGAGACCGGCTGCCAGGTCCTCGGGGTCGAACCGGACGAGCGCTCGGCCGCATACGCCCGCTCGCGCGGGCTCGACGTCGAGGTGTCCACCTTCGAGGACTGGGACCCCGCGGGCCGGTTGTTCGACGCCGTCGTGGCGGGCCGGACCTGGCACTGGATTGACCCGCAGGCCGGCGCGGCCAAGGCAGCGACCGCCCTGCGCCCCGGCGGCCGACTCACCATTTTCTGGAACGCCAGCCAGACCCCAGGGGAACTCGCCCAGGCGTTCCTCGCGATCAACCGGCGCATGTTCCCCGACAACGCGACGCTCCTGGCCAATTCCACCTCGACATTCGAGTCCTGTAGCAGGAGCGTGACCAAAGCCGGCGACAACATACGGGAAGCGGGCGGCTTCGCCGAACCGGAGTTCCTGCGCTACGACTGGGAGCGCAGCTACACCCGCGACGAATGGCTCGACGTCCTGCCCACGCTGAGCGCCTATGCCCGGCTCCCGTCCGGCCGACGCGACGAACTTCTAGCCGCCATGGGCGACGCGGTCGACACCTACGGCGGCAGTTTCTCCATGCGGTACGCGACCCTGGCCGTCACCGCCACCCGCATCCAGGGTGATTCCCGTGACTAACTCAGCGCTCGACATCGACCTGTGGGTCCGGCGGTTCACCCCCGGGCCGCCCGGCGCCGCTCGCCTGGTCTGTTTTCCGCACGCCGGTGGCTCGGCCTCGTTCTATCTGCCCGTCTCGCGGGTCCTGGCCCCGGTGGCCGACGTTATCGCCCTGCAGTATCCCGGCCGTCAGGAACGGCGCAAGGAGAAGTGCCTGGAGAGCATCGACGAGATGGCCGACCGGATCACCGAGGTCCTGGTCCCGCTCGCTGACCGGCCGCTGGTGTTCTTCGGCCACAGTATGGGCGCGCTGATCGCCTTCGAGATCGCTCGCCGCCTGGGGGAGCAGGGCATCGTGCCGCGGCACCTGTTCGCCTCCGGCCGCCGTGCGCCGTCGCGTCACCGGGCAGAAAGAGTGCACACTTTGGACGACGCGGGAGTCATCGCCGAGATGGTCGCGCTCAGCGGCACCGACCGGGCGGTCCTTGGCGACCCGGAGATCCTGCGCATGGTCCTGCCCGCTATCCGTGGCGACTACCACGCGGTCGAGACCTACCGGTATCGCGACGGGGCACCCCTGAGCTGCCCGATCACCGTTCTTACGGGCGACGCCGATCCCCGCGTGACGCTCGACGAGGCCGCAGCGTGGAAGGAGCACACGTCGGCCGGCTACGACCTGCGGGTCCTCACGGGCGGCCACTTCTTCCTCGCCCACCACCAGGATGAGATCAACGGCCTGCTTGGCGCCCGGCTGCGGGCCTGACCCCCTCCCGTGAGGACATCGATGGACGAAATTTGCCAGGCGATCCTGGCCGGGGATTACGCGGCGGCCGCGAGCATGCCGGTGCCGGCCTCGTATCGCGCAGTGACGGTGCACGCGGACGATGCCGAGATGTTCGATGGCATGCAGCTGCGCGACCGCGACCCGCGTAAGTCCCTGCACCTCGACGAGGTGCCCACGCCCGAGCTCGGCCCGGGCGAAGCCATAGTCGCGGTTATGGCCAGCGCCATCAACTACAACACCGTGTGGTCCGCGCTCTTCGAGCCGATCCCCACCTTTGCCTTCCTGCGCCGCTACGGCAGGTCTAACCCGCTGGCCAAGCGCCACGACCTGCCCTACCACGTCGTGGGCTCGGACCTCTCGGGCGTCGTGCTGCGCGTCGGCCCGGGCGTGCACGCCTGGAAGCCAGGCGACGAGGTCGTCGCGCACTGCCTCAGCGTCGAGCTGGAAGGACCGGATGGCCACAACGACGCGATGCTCGACGCCGAGCAGCGGATCTGGGGCTATGAGACCAACTTCGGCGGCCTCGCCGAGATCGCCCTGGTGAAGTCCACTCAGCTCATGCCCAAGCCGTGTCACCTGACCTGGGAGGAGGCCGCGTCGCTAGGGCTGGTCAACTCCACCGCGTACCGCCAGCTCGTCTCGCGCAACGGTGCCGACGTGAAACAGGGCGACGTCGTGCTGATCTGGGGTGCCTCCGGCGGCCTCGGCTCGTACGCGACGCAGTACGCGCTCAACGGCGGCGCCATCCCGGTCTGCGTCGTGTCCAGCCCGGAGAAGGCGGAGGTGTGCCGGGCGATGGGGGCCCAACACGTGATCGATCGCAGCGCGGATGACTACCGCTTCTGGAAGGACGAGCACCACCAGGACCCGAAGGAATGGCGCCGCTTCGGTGCCCGCATCCGCGATCTGACCGGCGGCGAGGACCCGGACATCGTGTTCGAGCATCCGGGCCGCGAAACGTTCGGCGCCTCCGTCTACGTGGCCCGCCGCGGCGGCACGATAGTCACCTGCGCGTCGACCTCGGGCTACGAGCACCAGTTCGACAACCGCTACCTGTGGATGAACCTCAAGCGGGTAATCGGCACCCACTTCGCCAACTACCGCGAGGCGTGGGAGGCCAACCGGCTCGTCGCGAAGGGCCATATCCACCCGACGCTGTCTACGAGCTACCCGCTGGAGCAAGCCGGGCAGGCGGCACGCGACCTGCACCTCAACACCCACCAGGGCAAGGTGGGCGTGCGCGTGCTGGCCCCGTCGGAGGGCCTGGGAGTCCGCGACCGTGAACTCCGCGAGCGGCATCTGAGCGCCATCAACCAGTTCCGCAGAGCGGTCTAGACGCTGCGTTTGTAAAGCCCCGGGGGAGTCGTCGGGGCCGGACAGCAGGGCGTGCGCCTGTGCCGCCCGATTACTCGATTGAGTGGCTGACCTGCGCTATCGCCAGCAGGCTGGGTGCAGTGATGGTTGGCTGGCCGGGTGGTGCTCAAGATCCTCTACCTTGTGGGTGCCGATAATCCTGTCACGACCGCTGACCTGGCCACATTCCTCTTGGGCAAGAGAAGGTCAAGTCGGCATCTGGCTGCGCGAGGGTCTCCCAGTCGGGCACTGTCAGTTTTCATGTCACTGCGATCGCGGCCGGGAAGCCGGTCGCACCGGACCGGATGACCCGCCTGTTCGCGAGGCTGGTCGTCGCCTCCGGGCTGCCGCCGGTGACGCTGTACGGGCTGCGGCACGGGGCCGCGACCCTCGCCCTGGCCGCCCGGGTCGACCTGAAGGTGGTGCAGGATCAGCTCGGCCACTCGTCGGTCGTCCTGACCGCCGATACCTGCGCCAGCGTCCTGCCGGAAACCGCCCGCGCCGCCGCCGAGGACACCGCGGCGCTCCTGTTCCCGGCCGGCCGCCGTCCCGCCACAAGCGGGAAACCCGCAGGCCGGCGGGCGCGCAAGCCGCCGCTACCGGCCTGGGCCCGGCGCGGCCACCGGGACCGGCATCGCGCGGCCTGATCCGGCACGGCGCCGAGGATCGGCTTGCCACCGGATCCGCATGTGGTCCTGTGGTCACGTGCTGAGGTGCCCGGCTGGGGCGGTCACGGCGCTGGCAGTTTAGTGCGGCTCGCCTGTCGGCCTGTCCGATCGTGGTAACGGTGCTGCTTCAGGTCGCCGCTTCGGGAGCGGCTGCGCTGGCTGGTAGCCGATGATGTCCCGTCCGTGTTGCCTGCGGGAAGGGATGGTTCTGGTTGAGCGGGCTTAATTCGGGTTCGGTGTTCGCGCGGTGCGGCTGCCGGAATAAGCATGGCGGGCGGCGGGGAGCATCGTGCCCGCGGCTGGGGGAGGCCGGGCACGGGAGCTGGTACTTCAGCACTGAGCTGCCCAGGTACGTCGATGGCGGGAGGCGGAGGCTGCGCCAGCGCTGCGCGGGATGAGCGATGGTCAGGTTAAGTAACTGGCTGCGCGCGGGCCTCTCCGTCGGGCACTGTCGGTACTCATGTCACTGCGATTCGCTTACCTTGCGGTGCTGCGCATGTTCGGCTGGCTTGCCTTGCTCGCCCGCTCCGACCGGGCCAAGGACGCGGAGATCCTGATCCTGCGCCACCAGGTCGCCGTCCTCCAGCGTCAGGTCACGACGCCCCGGCTGTCATGGGCCGACCGGGCGGTGCTGGCCGCGCTGGCCCGGCTGCTGCCCGGCAGCCAGGTTCGCCAGCTGCGCCTGATCATCTCCCCGCGCACCCTGCTGCGCTGGCATGCCGACCTGGTCCGGCGGCACTGGGCATATCCGCGCCGCGGTCCGGGACGCCCCCGGACCGCGGCGACCGTGCGGGCATTGATCCTGGAAATGGCGCGGGACAACCCGGGATGGGGATACCGGCGCATCCACGGCGAGCTGGCCGGCCTATTGCATAAGCTCGCGCCATCGACGGTGTGGAAGATCCTGAAGGACGCGGGCATCGACCCCGCGCCCACGCGGTCCGGCCTCACCTGGCAAGCGTTCCTGCAAGCCCAGGCCAAGACGATCCTGGCCGTCGACTTCTTCCACGTCGATACCGTGCTGCTGCGCCGCCTGTACGTGCTGTTCGTCATCGAGCACGGCACACGCCGCGTGCACCTGGCCGGCATCACGGCCCACCCAACGGGGGAGTGGGTGGCCCAGCAGGCCCGCAACCTGCTGATGGACCTCGGCGAGCACGCTGACAGTTTCAAGTTCCTTATCAGGGACCGGGACGCCAAGTTCACCGCCGCGTTCGACACCGTGCTCACGGCAGCCGGGATCCGCATCATCAAGACCCCTGTCCAGGCGCCACGCGCGAATGCTATCGCGGAGCGCTGGGTCGGCAGTGCCCGCCGCGAGTGCACGGACCGGATGCTGGTCGCTGGCGAGCGGCACCTGCGGCTGATCCTCGGCGAGTACGCCGATCATTACAATTCGCACCGCCCGCACCGGTCACTGCAGCAGGAGCCGCCCACCGGACGCACGCATCCGCCTGCCGAAGTGACCGGTATGCGCGTTCTGCGCCGGGACCGGCTCGGCGGCCTGATCCACGAATACCCCCAGGTCGCATAGGGTGACACTGTTTCCGGCACCCACAGGCCTAAAAACCGGGACAAACCGGACACATAAAAAATGACCTGGGGCGATAAAACCCCAGGTCATTACGGGTGCGCCGCCAGGGACTTGAACCCCGAACCCGCGGATTAAGAGTCCGCTGCTCTGCCAATTGAGCTAGCGGCGCTTGTTGAGAACGGTAGGAGACTACCAAGGATCGGCCACTCACGCGAATCGCCCGCGACCGCCGGCCGCGGGCGCGGGGGAGTCCCCGCCGGGCCGGCCCGTCCCCGGAGCGAAGATCCAAATCGGTCATCCGAACGAGCCGTGTCTTCGCCCCGTCCCCGTATCCGTACGCCGCAGGCGCGAGGCGGGGAGGCTGGGACCACGGGACCGTTCGGATTATTTCAAATTGCCTCTAATCTTGGTTGAATGAACGACCGGCTGGTATGGATCGACTGTGAGATGACCGGGCTCGACATCGAGCGGGACGCGCTGATCGAGATCGCGGCCGTCGTGACCGACGGCGAGCTAAACCTGCTCGACGGCGGGATCGACCTGATCATCAAGCCGCCGTCCGAGGCGCTTGAGCAGATGAGCGACGTGGTGCGGGACATGCACACCAAGTCGGGCCTGCTCGTCGACCTGCCCGGCGGCATGGCCCTCGGCGAGGCCGCGGACGCCGTGCTCGCCTACGTCAAGCACCACGTGCCCGAGGTGCGCAAGGCGCCGCTCTGCGGCAACTCGATCGCGACCGACCGCTGGTTCATCGCCCGCGACATGCCCGAGCTCGACGCGTGGCTGCACTACCGGATGGTCGACGTGTCCTCGGTCAAGGAACTGGCCCGGCGCTGGTACCCGCGGGCGTACTTCGCCTCGCCGAGCAAGCACGGCGGCCACCGGGCGCTCGCCGACATCACCGAGTCGGTGCAGGAGCTCCGGTACTACCGGCAGGCCGTCTTCGTGCCCCAGCCGGGACCGGACTCGGCCACCGCCCGCGTGATCGCGGCCCGCTTCGCCAACCAGCGGCCGGCCGGCGCCTAACCCGTTCGAAACCGCTGCCGCGTCCCGCTATACTCGTGTCAGCCTTCCAGCGAAGGCCATGGTGGGTGTAGCTCAGTTGGTAGAGCGCTAGGTTGTGGTCCTAGATGTCGCGGGTTCAAGTCCCGTCACTCACCCCATGCGATGAGATCTTCGTTATGTCGCTTTCCGCTGGGCGGGTATCTCCTGGTAGCCCGCGGTGAATCCGCGGGTGCCCTTCCCGCTCCTGCGCCCCGTTATTCGCCCCCCGATGACCCCGTCATCTCACGGGGTCATCGCCCCGTTCACCGCCGGTACACTCGGTCGCGTATGGGCCTGACCCCCCGCGACCCGTAGGGACAGCCGATGAGCGAGGACAACCCCTGGCAGGGCTGGTACCAGGACGGCAAGCCGCCCGCGAATCGCCAGCCCGGCAACGGCGCGGGCAGCGCCGCGGGTGATCCGTGGAACGACCGGACGGCCGCGTCCCCGATGCCGGGTTACTCGAGCTCCGGCGGCTCTTCCGGGAGCCCGTGGCCGTCGCAGCCGCCGCCGAGCGCCCCGCCCGGACGGGGCGGCGGCATGCCGGGACCCGGCGCGCCGCGCAGCGGCCGGACGTGGCGCTTCTGGGGGCAGCCCGGCCGTCGCGGACGGCGCATCGCGCTGGTCATCGGCGTGGTCGTCATCGTCCTCATCGCCGGCGTCGCGGGCAGCTACTTCTGGATCAACGGGAAGCTGAACCGGTCGGTCGCGCTGCCGGCCTTCTCCGGGCAGTCGGCCGGGACGAACTGGCTGATCGCCGGCTCGGACACCCGTCAGGGCCTGTCCACGGCGCAGATCGTCCAGGACCACGTCGGGTTCGACTTCGGCACGGACGACTCCGACTCGCTGATGCTGCTGCACATGGGCGGCCCCAAGCCCGTGCTGATCAGCATCCCGCGCGACTCCTACGTGCCGATTCCCGGGCACGGGAGCAACAAGATCAACGCGGCGCTGGCGTTCGGCGGCCCGTCGCTGCTCATCCAGACCGTGGAGAACGTCACCGGCCTCCGCATCGACCACTACATGGGCATCGGGTTCGGCGGCCTGGTCAGCGTGGTGAACACCGTCGGCGGCGTGCGCATCTGCCTGACCCAGGCGATCGACGACTCGTTCTCGGGCGCGAAGCTGTCCAAGGGCTGTCACAACCTGAACGGCACCCAGGCGCTGGCCTTCGTTCGCGACCGGCACTCGTTCGCCGACTCTGACCTGCAGCGGATACAGGATCAGCGGGCATTCCTCAAGGCGCTGCTGGCCAAGGCGACGGGCCCGGGCGTGTACCTCAACCCGTTCGTCTCGCTCCCGTTCGCCTCGACCGCGGCCAGCTCGATCTCCGTCGACAAGGGCACCAGCCTGTACGACCTGATCCAGGCGGCGATGGCGCTGCGGAACCCGGAGACCGGCACGGTCCCGATCGCCAACGCGGACCTGCAGACCGCGGCCGGCGATTCGGTCGAGTGGAACCGGACCGAGGCGCTTGAGCTATTCGACGCGCTCCAGCAGAACAAGGCCGTTCCCGCGGGCCTGCTGACCGGCACGACCGTCGGCTGACCGGCCCGCCCGCACAAGCGCGGCCCCGACCGTGCTTGTGCTACAAAGCGGCTCACGGGACAGGCGATTACGTCTGCTCGATTTAAGGCGGTTTGAGTTGCGGCCTTTTGGTGTATCTGTACATATAAAGGTAGGTCTTGACATCGTGACGCGATGGTGCTGCGTGTGCGCCTAGCGTCCGCCGACGTGCGCTAACGCGCTGACGCGCTACGAAAACTGACTTAACCGGAGGTCTCATGAGCCATGCAGGGGTTGATGAGGATGCCGGCTTGGGACTGTCGGCACGCGAGATCGAGGTGATGTCGATGATCGCGGGCGGGCACACCAACGGCGAAATCGCGGCCCACCTGTTCCTCGCCGAGAAGACGGTCAAGAACCACGTCAGGCGCATCTACTCCAAGCTCGGTGTCCACAACCGTCCCACCGCCATCGCGCACTGGCTAGAGAACCGGGCGCCTCAGGCGTCCCATGCGCCTCGCGCTTCCTAGGCGTTTCGGCCGACAGAGCGCCCGCGCCAGCCACAAACCAGGCGTCCCCGAGGAAACCTTCAGGTTCTCCTCAGTAAAAGGGGCGATAATAACGAGCATGAACACGCCGCTGACCGAGGCGGGGCCGCAGTCTGACGCCCGGCTGCTTGTCGTCGAGGACGAGCCCAACATCCTTGAGCTCCTCTCGGCGTCGCTGCGCTACGCCGGCTTCGACGTGATTACCGCGTCCGGCGGCTCCGAGGCGGTCCAGGCCGCCCAGCGGCACCGACCCGACCTGATCGTGCTCGACGTGATGCTGCCCGACATGGACGGCTTCGACGTCATCCGGCGGCTGCGCGGCGGCGGCGCCCGCATCCCGGTCGTCTTCCTCACCGCCAGGGACGGCACGGACGACAAGATCCGCGGCCTCACCCTGGGCGGCGACGACTACGTCACCAAGCCGTTCTCACTCGAAGAGGTCATCGCCCGCATCAAGGCCGTGCTCCGCCGCACCCGGGGTGACGGCGTTGAGCCCACGCCGCGGCTGAAGTTCGCCGACCTCGAGCTCGACGAGGAGAGCCACGAGGTCTGGCGGGACAGCTCGCTGGTCCAGCTCTCGCCGACCGAGTTCAAGCTGCTGCGCTACTTCATGTCCAACGCCAACCGCGTGCTGTCCAAGATGCAGATCCTGGACCACGTCTGGGACTATGACTTCCGCGGCGACACCGGCATCGTCGAGTCCTACGTCTCCGTGCTCCGCCGCAAGATCGACACCAAGGAGCCGCGGCTCATCCACACCCTGCGCGGTGTCGGATACGTGCTGCGCCTCCCGTCGTCATAAGCCAGGGAGCGGACGATGAGTCGGCTTTCACCGCAGACGCTGAAGCGGCTCTCTGACCGAACGTCGCTGCGCACCAAGCTGATCACCGCGCTCCTCGGCCTGGTCATCATGGCGCTCGCGGTTATCAGCGTGGCCAGCATCTACATGGTGCGCACGCACCTGATCACGCAGCATGACGCGGACATCGAGTCCGCCGTCGATTTCATCAACGCCACGGGCCGGCTTCCCAGTCACCTCACTCTCGGGGACGCCGCGCCGACCCAGTCCAATATCGTCGAAGGGCTCCAGCAGCCGGGAAGCCAGCTGACCTGGGGCCAGTTCAGCCTGCCCGGCACGGGCAGCCTGGATCCGCTCCCGCGGCTGCCGACGAACGGCCTCTGGACCGGCTCCAAGCTGGGCGACACCTCCGCGACCTTCTCGGTTCCCGCGCAGTCCGGCCCGAACACCTGGCGGGTCGTGGCCGAGACCGCGAGCCTCGAGAATCAGGCCACGGGACAGTCAACGACCGTCGTCCTCGTCGTGGCTGAGGATCTCGGCAACATCAACGCGCTGACCACGCGGCTCGTTCTCTTCGACCTGATCGTCGGCGGAGCGATCGTGATCGTCCTCGCCGCCGTCGGTATCGCGGTCGTCCAGACCAACCTGCGCCAGCTCAACGACATCGAGATGACCGCCGGCCAGATCGCCACCGGCCACCTGGACCACCGGGTCCCCGAGGGCGACCCGCGCACCGAGATCGGCAGCCTTGGCCGCTCGCTCAACGCCATGCTGGCCCAGATCGAGCGGGCCTTCCACGCCCAGAACGAGTCCGAGCGCGCGGCGCATGAGTCGGAGGAGCGGATGCGCCGCTTCATCGCCGACGCCAGCCACGAGCTGCGCACTCCGCTGACGACCATCCGCGGCTTCGCCGCGCACTATCGCCAGCGCGGGGGGGCGGGCGGCAGCCCGCCCGCGGACGGGATGTCCCCGGGCGACCTCGATCACCTGATGGGCCGGGTCGAGGCCGAAGCCACCCGGATGGGCCTGCTGGTCGAGGACCTGCTCACCCTGGCCCGGCTTGACCAGCAGCGGCCGCTGAACATCGGCCCGGTGGACCTGCTCACGATCGCCGTGGACGCCGTGCAGGACGCGCGGATCGTCTCACCCGGCCGGCAGATCGACCTGGACGTCGCGCCCGGGACCGCGTTCCTGGTGGACGGGGACGAGCCGCGACTGCGGCAGGTGGTCTCCAACCTGGTGAACAACGCGCTCACGCACACCCCGGCGGGCACGCCGGTACGAGTCAAGATCGCCTCGGGCGCGCTGCTGCCTTCCGGCGGCGCCAGCGGGCCGATCCCGGCCGTCGTGCTCGATGTCGAGGACGACGGTCCCGGCATGCCCCCGGAGCAGGCGCAGCGGGTATTCGAGCGGTTCTACCGGGCTGACGCGGCCCGCAACCGCGCGTCCGGCGGCACCGGCCTGGGGCTGGCGATCGTGGCCGGCCTGGTGAACGCGCACGGCGGCACCGTCTCGGTCCGCACCGCTCCCGGTCAGGGCGCTGACTTCGAGGTCCGCCTCCCGCTCTCCCCGGACGCTGTGTCCGCCGACGACCCGGAAGACGGCCTCTAAGCCCGGATCTCGCTTACGCCGGGACCGGCACCGCCGGGCCCGGCAGCGAGGCCGCCAGTTCCCGCGTGTGCAGCGGCCGCCCGCGCGACCCGGTGAGCCGGTCGATGTCGATCGAGCCGGGTCCAGCGTGCTCGCACCCGGGAACCTGGGACGCACCGAAGTGGCCGCCGCGCGCCCAGAGCGCCCGGCGGCCGGGTGGGTCATCCTGGTTCGAGGGTGCCCGCGGGCCGCCCGGCGGGCCGCACGGCCAGCGGCGCGCGACCCCCCAGCCGTCCAGCCAGCTCATGATCGCCTCGACGCCCAACAGCGGGCCGCTGGTGAACGGCTCGACGGCGGTCGAGAGGACGCCGATCTGCACGCAGATCCGTCCCTGCCCGTTCACGCTGGACAGCCGGGAGCGGATGCCGCCGGGCGCGCGCTCGAGCCGGTCCGCGGCCCCGAGGGCGCGGCCCGCGCGCAGCACCGAGATGAGCTGCGCGACCTCGCCGGTGACGGGATCCCAGATCAGGTGGCAGGGACGGCGCTCGCCGATCAGCCGTTCGGCGGCTGACTGGATGGATACGGTGCCGGGCGCGGTGCACAGCGTCAGCCAGACCGCGCGGGGCACGCCTCCCCCCAGGGGGCCACCGTCTGTCCCCGCCCGGATGCGCCTTGCTCCCGGCAGCCATGCGTAGGCCACGGCTCCCCTCCCAGGTAAGGGTCTAGACCTCACAGTCGGCGGACTTCTCTCCTTGCTTACGCCAGCGACCGCGAATAGTCCAGAGGCGACTGCTGAAACAGGAGGAACCGACAAGCGGGAGGAGGCCCGGCGCCCCGCTAAAACGCCGGGCCTCACAAGACAGACGCGTGGGGAGCCGATCCGGTTCACGCGCTACCGCCTGGGCGCGTACAGCCCCTTGAAGTACAGCGACGACTCAGCCCGCCAGAGCAGCGCGACCGCGCCCACGCCCGCCACCCAGATCGCCACCGTGAAAACGATGAAGACGACGTCAGCGACGGTGATGGCCACCCCGGCCTTGAGCGAGTTGATCGTGCTGTAGAGCTGCCAGGTCGAGATGGCGAACAGCACCGATGAGACGATGCGCGCCCAGTTCATCCCGGCGCGGGTGAAGCGGGCCATCAGCAGCCAGAGCGCGACGTAGACGGCGTAGGAGACGATCAGGATGACGATCGCGAGGGTCAGCTGGGAAGACGTAGGCGGCTTCCCGTTGACGTCGATCAGGTTCTTGTCGACGAGCGTCACGATGACCTGGAACAGGCAGATGAAAACGGTGATGGCAGCGCCGGCGAGCATGAACCGGCCGGCCTTGCGCACGGTCGGCGGTACGGCCGGATCGTCCGGGGAACCGCCCGTCAGCTTCGTCTCGAGGCCGGCGAAGGCGGTGCGGCCGCCGGTGGATGTCTTGAACATGGGCTGCCCTATCGTTACGCGCTGTCAGACGAAGCATAGTGCTGAACTGCCCGAAAGTTGCCCGAGCCTGGGGCCAGACTGGTGGCCGTGTCGTGTCCTACCTTCTTAGTATTCGCGGAAACTCGTGCAGCGGGGCTCTACGCGATATCATTCCAGCGACATCGCCACATGCGCGTGCCGATAGCCGTGCAAACGGCGCGTGCATCGTGCAGGGTGGAGCGGAAACGCTGGCGGACGGGGAACCGCCGGCCCGTCGGAACACCTGAGAGGGGACCGCGTTGAGTGCAAGTGCGCCTGGCGGCGCCGTGCCCGCTGGCGGCCCAACGGTGCTCCGCATGCTGCTCGGCGCGCAACTGCGCAAGCTGCGCGAGGCGGCGGGCATTACCCGCGACGACGCCGGCTACCACATCCGGGCCTCGGGCTCCAAGATCAGCCGGATGGAGCTCGGCCGGGTCTCGTTCAAGGAACGCGACGTCACCGACCTGCTTGAGCTCTACAAGGTCGCCGACGCGGCCGAGCGGGACAAGCTGATCCAGCTCACCAAGGAAGCCAACGCCGTTCCCTGGTACCAGAAATTCCAGGACGTCGTGCCCGACTGGTTCCACGTGTACGTGGGGCTTGAGGAAGCCGCACAGCTCATCCGGGTCTACGAGGTCCAGTTCGTGCCCGGCCTGCTGCAGACCGAGGGCTACGCCCGGGCCACGATCTTGCAGGGCGCGCCCGGCCTTGACCCGGCCGAAGTCGAGCGGCGCGTGCAGCTCAGGCTCGGCCGGCAGCAGCTGCTGTCCCGGGAGAACCCGCCGCGCCTGTGGGTGATCGTGGACGAGGCCGCGCTGCGCCGCCCGATGGGCGGCCGTGACGTGCACATCGCGCAGATCGAGCGGCTGATGGACGTCGTCGGCGAGGCGAACATCACCCTTCAGGTGATGCCGTTCCGGTACGGTGGGCACGCGGCCGAGGGCGGCACGTTCACGATCATGCGTTTCCCGGAAACGGACCTGCCCGACATCGTGTACATGGAGTACCTGACCGGCGCGCACTACATCGACAAGCCCGACGAAGTCGAGCGTTACGCCGCCGTCATGGAACGACTCTCGGTGGCGGGTACGTCACCGGACCGGACCAGGGAGATCCTGGCGGGGATACTGAAGGAGATCTGAGGGCCGATGGCCGACAGGGTCTACAACGGAATGCCGGCCGGCGAGCTGCCGGAGCTGCAGTGGCGGCTGGCGGGCGGCGCGGAAGCAGGCACGGGCGTCGAGATGGCCAGGCTGCCCGACGGACAGATCGCGGTGCGTAACTGCGCGGATCCGGAAGGCCCGGCGCTGATCTACACCAGGGCCGAGATCGAGGCGCTCATCGGCGGCGCCCAGGACGGGGATTTCGACGCGCTCCTCGCCTGGTGAGGTAACCGCTCAGGACGTGCCCGATGGCCCCAACCGCCGTCTTATCGGGCGCGCGTGGGAGGCCCTGCACCTGACGCGGCCCGACGACTCGCCGGAGCTTAGCCGCCGGGACCGGGTTCTGCTGCGCTGGGAGATCGTCGCCCTCTTCTCGGTGTCGCTCGGGGCCAGCGGCGTGTCCGCGTTCGTCTCGCTCATCGGGTCGCTGACCGCGCACCAGACCCTCGGCTCGCAGTCGGTGGTGCTGAACGGCTCGCGCGCCCCCGGCCGCCCGCTGCTCGACCTGTTCCTTCAGCTCGTGGCGCTGGCCAGCGGCGCGGCCCCGGTGCTGCTCGCGCTCTACCTGCTGGCCCGGGCGAACGACCTGGACAGGATCGGCGTCGACCGGTCGCAGCCCTGGCGGGACCTGGCCCGCGGGGCCGGGCTCGCGGCGTTCATCGGCGGCACCGGCCTCGGCCTGTACTTCATCGCCTACAAGTCGGGCATCGCGCTGAACATCGTGGCCGAGAGCCTGCCCGCCGTCTGGTGGCGGATCCCGGTGCTGCTGCTCTCCGCCCTGCAGAACGGGCTGCTCGAAGAGGTCCTGGTCACCGGCTACCTGCTGACCAGGCTGCGCAAGCTGGGGATGCGGCCGGGCTACGCGATCGCGATCAGCGCGACGCTCCGCGGCTCCTACCACCTGTACCAGGGCTTCGGCGGCTTCGCGGGCAACGCCGCGATGGGCGTGATCTTCGCGGTGCTGTTCCTGCGCTGGCGCCGGGCGACCCCGATGATCATCGCCCACACCCTGATCGACGCGGTGGCCTTCGTCGGCTATCTCCTGCTGGTCGGCCACGTCTCCTGGCTACCGTAACTGCTCCCTTATTCTCGTAAGTCACACGTTTCACATCTGTCCCAGAAGATGGCTTGACGGTCTCCGAGCGTGTCGTTATGGTGTCCACGGGTCACATCGTGAATAGCTGAAATGAGCTGAAAAGAGTTCAGTGCACACTGGTTCAGCTGTCAGGGCGTCCGCGGAATCGGGGGATCGCGCGGCCGCGCCAGTCCCTTCCGGCACATCCAATTCCGGGGCCGAGGGCGCCCGGCGAGTGCTTGCCGTGCTGCAGGCATTCTCGCTCCGACGGCACACGCTTACCGCGCGGGACCTGGCCGAGGCCACGTCGATCCCGCTGCCCAGCATGTACCGCTACATTGCCCTGCTGCGCGATACGGGCCTGCTAGTCGGCGATGACCGCGGCGCCTACCACCTCTCGCCCCGGCTCATCTCGCTGGCCCGGGCGGCCGAGGCGGCCGAGTCGCTGATCGGGGTCGCCGATCCGGTGATGCGCGACCTGATGGCCGCGTGCGACGAGACCGTCATCCTGGTCCGGATGATCGGCCGGATCCCGGTGTGCGTGCACCGGGTGGAGCCCGGCCACCACATGCGCGCGACCTTCGAGCCGGGCGAGCCGCTGCCGCTCGACCGGGGCGCGAGCAGCCGGGTGCTGCTGGCCGGGCTGTCCGAGCGGGCTAGGCGCGACTGCCTGGCCTCGCTGGCCCAGGCCGACCCGGCCGCCGCCGCGCGCCTGGAGGAGGCCGTCGCCGTGGTGGCCGCCCGGGGCTGGTCGACGAGCGCCGAGGAAATCGACCGGGGCGTGTGGGCCGCGTCCGCGCCGGTGACCGACGGCCGGTCCACCGTGGCCGCGCTGACCGTGCCGTCGTCGCTGGCCCGCGCGACGGCCGATCTTCAGGAGACGCTGCTCGGCCAGGTACGGGACGCGGCGGTTACGCTCAGCCGGCTTATCGGGGATGCTCGGCGACCTTAGCTTTTTGCACGTGCGTTGGCACGTTACAGAACCGCTATCCTGCCGTTATCCTGCCGGCATGCCGGATTTCCAAACTTCATCCGACCTGGCCCCCGAGATCACTGACACGCTCATCGATACTGGGTCGTCATCGGTGGCGAGCCTGCGGCAGGCGATGGCCGAGGGCCAAGTCAGCGCGACGGCGGTCACCCAGGCGTACCTCAACACGATCGCCGCCGTGAACCCCATGCTGCGCGCGGTCATCACCGTGAGTCCCGATGCCATGCGGCAGGCCGCGGAGAGCGACGCCGCGTGGCGCTCCGGGCGCCCGCGGGGCATGCTCGAGGGCATTCCCGTGCTCGTCAAGGACAACATCCAGGTCGCGGGCGCGCCCACCACGGCGGGCTCGCCGGCGCTGCTGACCGCCCGCGGCCCCGACGCCTTCATCATCTCCCGGCTGCGCGAGGCCGGCGCGATCATCCTGGCCAAGGCGAACCTGTCGGAGTGGGCCAACTTCCGGTCGACCGGGTCGAGCAGCGGCTGGTCCACCCTCGGCGGCCAGGCCGCCAACCCGTACGCGCTCGACCGGAACCCGTCCGGGTCGAGCTCAGGCTCGGCGGCCGGCGTCTCCGCCGGGTTCGCGCCGCTGGCGATCGGCACCGAGACCGACGGCTCGATCGTCTCCCCGTCGAGCGCCTGCGGCATCGTCGGCATCAAGCCGACCAGGGGCCTGGTCAGCCGGACCGGCATCGTGCCGCTGTCCCTGGTGCAGGACACCGCGGGCCCGATGGCCGCCTCGGTCGCCGACGCCGCGGTGCTGCTGTCGGTGCTGGCCGCCGCCGATCCGGCCGACCTCGCCGTCTTGAAGATCAACGACAACGATCATCCCGAACGGTCCCGTGGTTCCACTGACTACACCGATTTCCTCGATCCGGCGGCGATCGAAGGCGCACGGATCGGCATCTGGCGGTCCGTCTCGGCCGGCGCCGACGCCGCGACCGTGGCGCTGCTCGACACGGCGGTGGACTGCCTGCGCGCGCTCGGCGCGGTGGTGATCGACCCAGTGGACCTGCCCGGCATCGAGAAGGTCACCGAGCCGGAGTTCGACGCGCTGAACTACGAGTTCAAGCACGGGATCAACGCCTACCTCGAGTACCTGGCCGCGTTCGCCGACGACGCGGGCCAGGCGCCGCCGGCGACGCTGACCGAACTGATCACGTTCAACGAGCGGAACGCCGACGTGGTGCTCTCCCGGTTCGGCCAGGAGATCTTCTACGAGGCCGAGGCGACAAGCGGCGACCTGAGCGACCCGGTCTACCTGGAGCTGCGCCGGGCCGCGAGCCGGCTGGCGGCCGGGGCGGTCGAGACGCCGACGGTCGAGCACAAACTCGACGCGATCTTCTCGCTGACCGCGAACCCGGCCTGGCTGACCGACTACGTCCTCGGCGACCACAACGTCTTCGGCACCTCCCGCCCGGCGGCCGTCTCGGGCTGGCCCGCCATCACCGTGCCGTTCGGCACGGTCAGCGGCCTGCCGGTCGGCGTGACGTTCCTCGGCCCCCGCTGGAGCGAGCCCCGCCTCATCGGCCTCGCCTACGCCTTCGAGCAGTCCACCAGCGGCCGCCGCCGCCCCGCTCTCATCCCCACCCTCCCGCGCTAGCTACCGCGCACCCCCGAAGAGCCCGCCCTAGCCCGCACATGATGGTGGCGGATTATTTTCCGTGCGGTAGCACGGAAAATAATCCGCCACCATGCGATCGGCGGTCTCAGACGGCGGGGAGACTGGCGAGGGCGGCGTCGATGCGGTCCTGGGTGAGGTCGAAATCGGTCATCTCGCCCGACAGGTAGCGCTCGTAGGCGACCATGTCGAAGTGCCCGTGCCCGCACAGCGCGGTCAGGATGACCTTCTCCTCACCGGTCTCGGCGCACCGCTTCGCCTCCTCGACGACCGCCGCGATCGCGTGCGACGGCTCGGGCGCGGGGATGATGCCCTCGGCCTTGGCGAAGGTGAGCGCCGCGGCGAAGCACTCCCGCTGCGGCTTGGCGACCGCCTCGAACAGGCCGAGCTCGTACAGGTGCGACAGCAGGGGCGACATGCCGTGGTAACGCAGCCCGCCCGCGTGCACCGGGTCGGGGATGAACCCGTGGCCGAGGGTGTGCATCTTCATCAGCGGGGTGAACCCGGCCGTGTCGCCGAAGTCGTAGGCGTACCGGCCCCGGGTGAACGACGGGCAGGCGGTCGGCTCGACCGCCCGGATGACCGGGCTCATCCGGCCCGCCAGCTTCTCCCGGAGGAACGGGAAGACGAGCCCGGCGAAGTTGGAACCGCCCCCGGTGCAGCCGACGATCAGGTCGGGCCCGGCCTCGCCGGCCATCTCGAACTGTTTGAGGGCTTCCTGGCCGATCACCGTCTGGTGCAGGAGCACGTGGTTGAGCACCGACCCGAGCGCGTAGCGGGTCTCGGCGCTGCCGACCGCCGCCTCGACCGCCTCGCTGATCGCGATCCCCAGGCTGCCGGGGGAGTCCGGGTCGTCGGCCAGCACCGACAGGCCCGCGCTGGTGGACCGGGACGGGGACGGGTGCACGGTCGCGCCCCAGGTCCGCATCAGCGTGCGGCGGTGCGGCTTCTGGTCGTAGGACGCGCGGACCATCCAGATCTCGCAGTCGAGACCGTACTGGGCCGCCGCGAAGGCCAGCGCGCTGCCCCACTGCCCGGCGCCGGTCTCGGTGGTGAGCCGCTTGGTTCCCTCGACGGAGTTGTAGTAGGCCTGGGGCACGGCGGTGTTCGGCTTGTGTGACCCGGCCGGGGAGACGCCCTCGTACTTGTAGTAGATCCGGGCCGGCGTGTTCAGTAGCTTCTCGAGCCGGCGGGCGCGGATCAGCGGGGTCGGCCGCCAGAGCTTGTAGACGTCGAGGACCTCGCCGGGGATGTCGACGTAGCCGTCGCCGGTGACCTCCTGGCGGATCAGCTCCATCGGGAACAGCGGGGCGAGGTCGTCCGGGCCCACCGGCTGGAGGGTGCCCGGGTGCAGCGGCGGGGGAGGCGGGGCGGGCAGGTCGGGGATGACGTTGTACCAGGCTGTCGGCAGCTCCGACTCGTCCAGGATGAACTTGGTCCGCATCGTCACGAGGCCCTCCGTCTTCGTCTGGCGTCACTCGGGTTGGAACGATACGCCGCCGTCCGCCTCCCGGAAAGGCGCACCGCTGGTCAGGCGGCCCGCCGAGATCGCCACCGCCTGGTCCGAGCGCGCCGGACGGGAAGGCACCTGCGAATTGGCGAGAACGCGGTAATCTGGCTGCGGCAGGGCCAGAGTGAATTGCGGTAGGAGTGGCGAGGAATGAGCGATCAGGCGGCGCAGACCAGGCCAGTTATCGTGGTGCTGCCGCCCGAGATCGACGTCACCAATTCCGAACAGGTTCACAATCAGCTGGTCGCGGCCCTGGTACCGGGCGTGGACGTCGTGATCGCGGACATGACCGCGACCACGTTCTGCGACTCCTCAGGGGTCCACTCGGTCATGTTCGCCCATGAGGCGGCGGTCTCGCGCGGTATCGACCTGCGGCTGGCCGTGCCCGCGGAGGGCTCGGTGAACCGCGTGCTCCAGCTAATCGGGGCCAGCCGCATCCTGTCGATGTACACAAGCCTCGCCAAGGCGATGGACGCGGCTTAGCCGATCCGGCGCACGGCCAGCATCGCGACGTCGTCTTCGCGCGAGCCGAACACCGACAGCACCCGGTTGGCGAAGGCCTCCACGTCGAGGCCGTCGGCCTCAAGCGCGGTGGTGCGCAGCTTCTCCAGGTTGGCGTCGAGGTTGACCGCGCGGTCCTCGACCAGGCCGTCGGTGTAGAGCAGGACGGTGCCGCCCGCGGGCAGCGACGCCGTCTCCACGTGCGGCTCATGGCGGGTCAGGCCGAGCATGAGGCCCCCCTCGCCGGCGAAGGCCGCGCCCCGGCCGTCGAGCAGCAGCAGCGGCATGTGCCCGCAGTTCACGATCTCGAGCTCGCCGGTCGCCGGGTCGAGCAGCACCAGGCACAAGGTGGCGATGACGCCCGGGTGGTAGCGGCGCAGGACGTCGTTGACCAGGCCGACGATCGCCAGCGGCGCGTGCCCCTCACTGACGAAGGCGCGCAGCGCGTGCCGCAGTTCCCCCATCACGGTCGCGGCCTGCAGCGAGTGCCCCTGCACGTCCCCGATGACCAGCAGCACCCCGTCCCGCCAGGGCAGCGCCTCGTAGAAGTCGCCGCCGACCTCGGCCTGGTCGGTCGCGGGCAGGTAGCGGAACGCCATCTCCACGCCGGGTATCGCCGGCAGCGTCGCCGGCAGGAAGCTCCGCTGCAGGGTGAGGGCCACCAGGTGCTCGGCGGCGAACGAGCGCAGGGCCTCGATGCTGAGCGCGACCGACTGCGTAAGCTGGCCGAGGATCTGCAGGTCCTCGTCGGCTGAGATGCCGGTGCGGTCGACCACGATGGCCGCGGCGGGCTTGCCCGGCTTGGTCCTGGCGGCGGCCAGGCAGACGTCCACCCGCAGCGTGCTGTCGGGCACGATGCCCAGCCAGTCGTCCCGGCCGACGGTGGTGATCGCGCTGAGCTGCCGCGGGCCGAGCACGTAGTCGGCGACCCGGCTCGCCAGCCCCGGCGCCCCGCCGCGCCGTACCGTGCCCGGGGTGCCGGGCACGGCCGCCACCCGCCGGGACTGGCCGTCGGGCAGCTCCAGGATCAGCACGGCCGGAACGGAGAAGATCGCGGCCGCGCCGGCCGCCGACGCCGACGCCAGCCCGTCGAAGGTCTCGGCGGCGTTGATGTCCAGGGTCGCGGCGGCCAGCGCGGCCAGCCGGGCCGCGGTCCGCTCCGCGCGCTGCCGGGCACGGTAGTAGCGCAGCGCGGCCGTCACCGTGGCCAGCAGCTCCTCGGGCTCGGTCGGCTCCACCAGGTAGGCGTCGGCCCCCTGGGTCAGGCCATGGGCGCGGTCGGTGACCTCGACGGCGGTGGCGGACACCTGGATCACCGGGATGGCGGCCGTCCGCGGATCGCCCTTGATCCGCCGGCAGACCTCGAAGCCGCTCATGTCGGGCAGGTTCACGTCAAGCAGGACCAGCTCGGCCCCGTCGACCTTGCTGAGGGCCTCCTGCCCGGTGATGGCCTCGACCACGGTATGACCAGCCCGGCGGAGCCAGGTGGCGAGGAGGTAGCGCTTGGCCTCGTCGTCGTCGACGAGGAGCAGCATCGTGGCCGGGTCGGTCATCGCCGCCGGGTAGGTCATCGCGCCGCCTCGCCTGCTCCCCGGATGGCGAAGGCCAGCCGGTCCCTGGTCAGTGCCGTCTTGTTCAGCAGCGCGGCGGCGCGCGGCGGCGCCGGCACGTCAAGGCCGGTGATGACGATGGCCGGCAGGGCGGCGGGCAGCTGCTCGAGCAGCGCGTACCCGTCTCCGCCCGGCATCATCAGGTCGGTGAGCACCAGGTCGACGCCGCCCGCGGCGACCAGGGCGAGCGCCCGGGGGCCGTCCTCGGCCTCGATGACCCGGCCGGCGATGCCGGCCAGCATCGACCGCAGCACCTCGCGGAAGCCCGCGTCGTCGTCGGCCAGCACGATCGTCCCGACCGACGGCATCCCGTGCGGCAGGCGCAGCACGGCCGTCGTTCCGCGGCCGGGCTCGCTGGTCAGCGTCAGCTCGCCGCCCAGCAGCCCGGCCAGCCGCCGGGCGTAGGGCAGCCCGAGCCCGGTACCGCCCCGGCTGATGCCCGGCACCTGGTAGAACTCCTCAAATACGCGTTCCAGCTGGTTGGCCGGGATCCCGGTGCCGGTATCGGAGACCTGGATCTCGATCTCGGTGCGGGCGGCCCGCACGGTCAGCCGCACCTCGCCCTGGTCGGTGTACTTGACGGCGTTGGACAGCAGGTTACGCAGGATGGCGGTCAGTGCCATCTCGTCGGTCAGCACCGTGGCCGGGGCGCCGTCGGCGGATACCACCACGTCCACCGGCTTGCCCTCGGCCATCGGCCGGGTGAGCCCGCCCGCGGTGGACAGCAGCGCGGGCAGGTTGACCGCGGCGGGCTCGATGACGAGCTGCCCGGATTCCGCCTTGGCCACGTCGAGGAGGTCGTTGACCAGCGTGAGCAGCGTGCCGGTGGCGTTCCTGATCAGTCCCACCTGGTAGAGCTGCTCGCTGCCGAGGCCGCCGGCGGGCTCGGCCAGCAGCCGGGTCAGCCCGGTGATCGAGTTCAGCGGGGTCCGCAGCTCGTGGCTGACATTGGCCCAGAACCGGTCCTTGGACGCGGACGCCGCCCGGAGCTGTTCGGACTTCTCGTCCAGCTCCCGGTACAGCGCGACCACGCCCCGGTTGGTCTGCTCGAGCTCGTCGGACAGCTCGCTGTACAGGGCCATCACCCCCCGGTTGGTGTCCTGCAGCTCGGCGTTGAGCAGGAGGAGCTGGTCCTTCTGCCCCGTGAGGTCGTCGAGCGCGGTGATGAGATCCTGGTTGTTGCGCCGCAGTTCTTCCAGCGTGGATTCCGGGACCATGGCCGACAGCTGCGCGCTGACGGCCCGCAGATCGGGCCGGGCACTCAGCGGCCGCCGTTTGGCCATCCGGACAACCCTTCCATCGGTGACGACAGTATCCATGAGGCGGGCAGCCGCGACAATCCCGTCCTCGGGCAGCTCGCGGTCGACCGTGACCGTCAGCAGCAGGTGCGTCTCGTCCGCCCCGAACGCGATGACGGCGGTCTGCCCGGCGGTGACCGCGCTCCGGCTCACCTCGCTGATCGCGGTGGCGACCCGCACCTGGTCCTGGCGGTCGAGAGCGAGCCCGGCGGCCAGCTCGCGGCCGAGCCGGCGGGCCGCGAAGACCCCGGTCAGGTCGCGGACGGGGAGGCGGGCGAACTCCTCTTTCATGGCTTGAGCACCAGCACCCCCGCGTCGTCACGGCGGGTCCCGGCCTCGGCCAGCAGCGCGGCCGCGATGACCAGCGGGTCCCGGGCGGACAAGCCAGGCAGGGCCTCGGGATCCCACCGGTTGCTGAGGCCGTCGGAATGCAGGATGATCGCCGCGCCCGGCGGGGCGTCGTACTCGAACTGCCGGATCGCCCGGGCCTGGTGGCCGGCGATGCCCGGGACCGAGAGCATGCTCTTGCGGGTGCCGTCGGCCAAGATGACCGCCGCGATGTTGCCAAGGCCGCAGAACCGGACCAGCCGGCCGGTCACCTGCACCACCGCGAGAGCCCCGCCGCGGGTGTGCCCCATCCGGCTGTGCGCGCGCTCGACGGCGGCGGCGGGATCGTCGGCGTGGCCAGCGCCCGCGGCTGGGCCGTCGAGGACCGCGTGCACCGCCTCGTTCGCGGCGATCGCGGCCAGCGGTCCGTGACCGAGGCCGTCGCACAGGACGCCGGTCAGCGTTCCGTCGGCCTGCACCGCGGCGAAGACGTCGCCGCACTCGGTTTCCCCGGAGATCGGCCTGACCAGGCCGGCGTACGGGTCGGCATCGGGGCGGGGCTCCGGCCAGAACCTGGCCACCAGCACGGTGCCCCGGCCGGGCGCCGAGTACAGGTCACAGAAGTCGGCAAGCCGCTGGATCGCGCCGAGCCCGATGCCCAGCGTGCCGCTGGTGGAATGGCCGTCGCGCAGCGCCGCCCTGGTGTCGCCCAGGCCCGGTCCGGTGTCGATGGTCACCAGCTCGATGCCCGGGTGGCCGCCGACCCGGGTGATGCGCAGCAGCATCGACCCCTGGCGGGCGTGCTTGTGCAGGTTGGACGCGGCCTCGGTCACCGCGAGCGCGACCTCGTCGGCGCGGGCGGCGGGGAACTCAAGGCGGCGGGTCAGGGCAGCGGCGGCGGCCCGGCAGCCCGCCGCGGCACTGGGATCCTCGACCCGCAGCCACCGCTGGTCATCCGGTACCTGGGTGGTCAGCGACCGCTTCACCGCGACCACTTGACGACGACGACGCTGGTACCGGAACCGGGTCGCGAGGTTAGCTCGAACTCGTCGACCAGCCGCCGCGAACCGGAAAGGCCGAGCCCGAGACCGGTGCCTGACGTCCAGCCGTCCTTCAGGGCCAGGTCGATGTTGGCGATGCCCGGTCCCTTGTCGACGAAGGCCAGCCTGACCCCGGCCCGCCCGGTGGCCGACTTGACCACTTCCACCCGGACCAGGCCGCCGCCGCCGTAAATCAGGGTGTTGCGCGCGAGCTCGCTCGCGGCCGTCACCAGCTTGGTCTGATCGACCAGCGACAGCCCGGTGGTCGCGGCCGCGTTCCGTACATGCTGCCGGATCCGTACGACGTCGTCCCCCGACCGGATGGGCAGCTCATCCATCAGGCCCGCCCGTTCAGCATCGCCAGGCCCTTCTCGGCATCGAGCGCGGTGCGGACCCCGTTCAGGGACAGGCCGAGCTCGGTCAGCGTGATCGCCACCGCCGGCCGCATGCCGACGATGACCGTTTCGGCGTCGAACAGCCGCGAGATCTGCCCGATCATGGTCAGCATCCGGCCGATGAAGGAGTCGACGATCTCCACGGCCGTGATGTCGATGATCACCCCGCTCGCGCCGGTGGCGGCCAGCTCCTCGGCCAGGTCTTCCTGGAGGCGCATGACGCTCTCGTCCTGCAGGTCGATCTGGATGGAGACGAACAGCGTCCGCCCGATCTTGAGGATCGGCACCTGGTCCATTAGGCGGGAACGACCTTCAGGCCGGCCTGGCGCAGCGCGAGCGCGAGCGCGTCGGCCAGCGTCGCCTTGGTGGCGATGTCACCGAACTCGATGCCGAGCGACACGATCGTCTGCGCGACCTGCGGGCGGATGCCGGAGATGGTGCACTCCGCGCCGAGCAGCCGGGCCGCGCTCACCGTCTTGAGCAGGTGCTGGGCGACCTCGGTGTCCACCGTCGGGACGCCGGTGATATCGATCACGGCGTGATCGGCGCCCGTCGCCACCAGGGTCTCCAGGAGCTTCTCCATGACCAGCTGGGTCCGCTCCGAGTCGAGCGTGCCCACCAGCGGCACCGCGATGATGCCGTCCCACAGCCGCACCACCGGGGTGGACAGCTCCATCATGGACGAGGCCTGGTCGGTGATGATCCGCTCCCGGGCGGAGGAGTACGACTCGAAGGTGCGCAGCCCGAGACCGTCCACCATGCGCGAGAACGCGAGGAACTCGGGTACCAGGTCGGCGGAGTCCGCGACCAGCTCGTAGACGGCCTCCTTGAGGGAGAACACCCCGAGCGCGGTCTCGCTCGGGGTGAAGCCGTTCCTGGCCCGGCTGCGGGACAGCTCGTCGAGCACCGCCCGCAGCTCGCCCGCGGCGTGCTCGTCGGCCCCTGACAGGTCCCTGATGACCAGCGAGTAGAGCTCTTCAAGCTCGTGGCGCACTTCCTCGGGCGAGGTCCGGCCGCGCAGGCCCGCGGCGACCAGCTCGCTCCAGCTACCGACGACCTTGTCCTGGTTGTCGCGCAGGAACGCCGCCATGCGTCCCTTTGATTCGTCCATGGGTGTGCATCCAATGCAGGTGTAGATCTGCCAGGCCGGGTTCCGCCACAAGGCTACATCCGGCGGTACCGCGGCACCGGCCGCGTCCGGAGAACCCCGCGTCCCGCCTCAGGCGGACGGCAGCGACATGTACAGCCGGATGGTTGTCCCCTTCTCGCCGGACTCCAGTTCCACCCGGTCGCAGACCTGCTGGACCAGCCAGAGGCCGTAGCCGCCGTTGGCGTCGGCGGCCGGCGGCTGGCGGCCGACCAGGGGGTCGCTGATCACGCCCTCGTCGTGCATCTCGCAGACGATCTCCCCGGACTCGCACCAGATCTCCATGGACCCGGTCGAGCGGGCGTGCCGCACGGTGTTCGCGGCGATCTCGCTGACCGCGATCACGAAATCGACCACCCGGTCCTCGGCCAGGCCGGCCGCCCTGGCCTGCGCTTGCGCGCGGGCGCGGACGTCCGCCAGGTTGGTGCTGTAGATGAACGCCATGGCGTCAGTGGGGTTGCGCGAACATCGGGCCTCGGAGCAGCGGCGGGTTGGCGTATCAGGTCAGGCTACGTGCTTCCCCGTGTGATCGTCAGGAAACCGCCGCGGCCGGAAAGCTGTCAGCGAACGACGCCTAGCCCACGAGGGTCTTCACCGCGGCGGTGAGCTCGGCGACCGCCTTCTTCGCGTCGGCGAAGTACATGCTGGTCTTGGGATTGGCGTAGAGCTCGTTGTCGATGCCCGCGTAGCCGGTGCCCATCGAGCGCTTGACGACGATGATCGACCGGGCCTGGTCGACGTCGAGGATCGGCATCCCGGAGATCGCGCTGCCGGGCCGACGGGCCGACGGGTTGGTCACGTCGTTCGCCCCGATGACCAGGGCCACGTCGGTCCGGGCGAACTCGGGGTTGACCTCTTCCATCTCCCGCAGCTGCGGGTAGGGCACGTTGGCCTCGGCCAGCAGGACGTTCATGTGGCCGGGCATCCGGCCCGCGACCGGGTGGATCGCGTAGCTGACCTCGATGCCGTGGCTCTCGAGGACCGCCGCCAGCTCGGCCACGCCGTGCTGCGCCTGGGCCGCGGCCAGGCCGTAGCCGGGGACGATGATCACCTTGGACGCGTAGGCCAGCTGGATCGCCGCGTCGTCGGCGGCGATCGAGCGGATCTGGGCGTCGCCCGCCACCACGGCCGAGACCGCGGTGTCGCCGGTGCCGAAGCCGCCGAGGATGATATTGGCCAGCGACCGGTTCATCGCATCGGCCATGAGCTTGGTCAAGATGCCGCCGGACGCGCCGACGAGCGCCCCGGCCACGATAAGCGCCCAGTTCCCGATGACGAACCCGGCCATCGCGACCGCGGTGCCGGTGAACGCGTTGAGCATCGAGATCACCACCGGCATGTCCGCGCCGCCGATCGGCAGCACCATCAGCACGCCGAACGCCAGCGAGGCGAGCACCACGATGAGCAGCGCGGGCAGGCTGGCGGTGGTGAGCATGAACGCGGCCGTGCCGATCGCGACCACCGCGAGCGCGGCGTTGAGCAGCCGCCCGCCCCGGAAGATCACCGGCTGGCCGGTGACGACCCCCTGTAGCTTGCCCGCCGCGATCAGCGAGCCGGTGAACGTCACCGAGCCGATGAGCACGTCGAGCACGGTGAAGACCGTCGTGCTTCCGAGCACCCCGCCCGGCGCGGACTCGTCGTGGATGTACCCGTAGATGGCGACCAGCGCCGCCGCCCCGCCGCCGACCGCGTTGAACATCGACACGAGCTGCGGCATCGCGGTCATCTGCACGGTCCGGGCCGAGTACAGGCCGGCCGCCGAGCCGAGCAGCGCCCCGACGATCAGCACCGTCCAGCCGATGCCGGTGACGCTTCCGTCGTGGATCAGCAGGACGAGGGTCGCGATCACCGCGATGGCCATGCCGGCGGTGGACACCTGGTTGCCCCGGCGCGCGGTCGCGGGGGAGTTCATCAGGTGCAGGCCGACCACGAAGCAGGCGGCCCCGAGAATGTAGACGAGCTGGATGTTCGTCGTGAAGGTCGTCATGGCTTGCTCACCTCGGAACTCGCCGGCTGGGCCTTGCGCCGGAACATCTTGAGCATGCGGCCGGTCACGACGTAGCCGCCGACGACGTTCGCGGCGGCGAAGAACGCGGCCACGAAGGCCAGCAGGTAGCCGACGAAGCTGTGCGCGGTGACCCCGATGAGCAGCGCGCCGGCCAGCACGATCCCGTGGATCGAGTTGGCCGCCGACATCAGCGGGGTGTGCAAGGTGGCGGGCACCTTGCCGATGACCTCGATGCCGACGAGCAGCGCGAGAACGAAGATGGTCAGGTCAGTGACCAGGGCGGTCGACATCGGCTTCTCCCTCGGTTCGTGGGCCTGGCTGTTCGGGGCGCGATTCGGGCCGCGGCTCGGGATCGGGCGCGGGCGGCCGCAGCAGCTTGGCCACGGCCGGGTGCACGACCTGGCCGCCGTGGGTGACGACGACCCCGGCCTGGACCTCGTCGCTCGTGTCGATGGCCAGCGCGCCCTCGGACACCAGGGACAGCAGCAGCGCCGAGATGTTCCGCGAGTAGGCGTTGGAGGCCGCCGTCGGCATGCTCGACGGCAGGTTCTGCGCGCCCACGATGGTCACGCCGTTCTCGGTGATCACGGTCTCGCCCGCGACCGAGCCGGCGACGTTGCCGCCGAGCGCGCTCGCGCCTATGTCCACGATCACCGAGCCGGCCGCCATGGCCTTCACCGCGTCCTCGGTGATCAGCAGCGGCGGCCTGCGCCCGGGTACCTGGGCGGTGGTGATCACCACATCGTGCCGGGCGATGTGCGCGGCCAGCTCAGCCTGCTGGGCCTGGCGCTCGTCGGCGGTGAGCTCGCGGGCGTAGCCGCCCTCGCCCGCCCCGTTGTCCACCGCGGTCAGCTCGATGAAGGTGGCGCCGAGCGACTCGACCTCGCCCTTGGAAGCGGGCCGCACGTCGTACCCGCTGACCTGGGCGCCGAGCCTGCGCGCGGTGCCGATGGCCTGCAAGCCGGCCACGCCCGCGCCGAGCACGAGCAGCCGGGCCGGGCGGGCCGTGCCGGCCGCCGTGATCAGCATGGGGAAGAACCGCCCGTACTCGGCCGCGGCGATCAGCGCCGCCTTGTACCCGGCGATGTTGGCCTGCGACGACAGCGCGTCCATGGCCTGGGTGCGGGTCAGCGTGCGGGGCATGCCGTCGAGGGAGATCGCGGTCACGTCGCGTTCCGCCAGCTCCCGCGCGAGCGCGGGGTTGACCAGGGGCGCCAGCATGCCGACGACGGCCTGGCCCGCCCGCAGCCGCGCGACCTGGGCCTCGCTCGGCCGGGTGACCAGCAGGAGGACGTCGGCCGTGGCGTACAGGTCGTCGGTCGTGGTGATGGCCGCCCCGGCCTCGCTGTAGGCGCTGTCCGGGAACCAGGCGCCGTCGCCGGCCCCTTGCTCCACCAGCACCTCGAGACCCGCCTTGATCAGCCGGTCCACGGTCTCGGGGACCAGGGCGACCCGTCGTTCGCCCGGCCCGTCCTCCTTGACGACGGCCACCTTCATGGGCGTGACCTTGACATCGCGGCACCCCTTATCGGTTCCCGGCGCGGCTGCGCTCTGGAATCGAGGCTAATCCGCTAGTCCGGGGGAGCGGTAGGAGCAGGGACTATGATCACGATGACTTTTATCTAACAGGCGAAGTTTCGCGGTTATTGGTTTTGGCCGCGGCCGGACCGGTTTTACCTGCTCGCGTCCAGCTGGCCGGCGCTGGCCTGGGCGCCGGCGTGGCCGGCCATGGCGGCGGCCTGACGCTCGCTCTCGGCGTTCAGCTCCCCGCCGAGCAGCACCGCGATCCCGACCAGGTAAAGCCAGAAGATCAAGATCACCACCCCGGCGAACGCACCGTAGGTCTTGCCGTAGGAGCCGAACTTGGACACGTAGAAGGAGAAGCCGAGCGACGCGGCCAGAAAGATCACCGTGCCGAGCACGCCGCCGGGGCTGACCCACTGCCAGCGGGGCGATTCCCGGTTCGGCGCGACGAAGTAGTAGACCGCGAACAGCAGCGACAGCACGATGATGGTCAGTGCCCAGCGCACGACCGTCCAGACGACGGTGAACGCGGTCCCGCTGATCCCGACGTGGCCCGCGATCCCGGTTCCGATCGACGCCCCGAACACGATCAGCGCGGCCGCGAGGCCACCCAGGACCGCGGTGACCAGCATGAGGGCGAAGGCGCGCAGGCGTTTGGGCACGAACTTGCGGCTGACCTGCACCTCGTAGGCGATGTCGAGCCCGGTCGCCAGCGCGACCATGCCACCGGACGCGCTCCACAGGGCGATCGCCACGCCGAGGATCAGGGCGGTCAGCGACGAGTGCGCGTTCCGGCCGGTGGCCGAGGTCACCGCCTGGGTGAACACCGTCGACGCCCCCGGCGGCAGCGACTTGTCCAGGCCGTTCACCAGCTTGGTGACCGTGCCCGCCCCGAAGTGGACGAGGCTGGCCACGCCGAGCAGCGCGATCAGCGCCGGGAACAGGGCGAGGAACCAGTGGTAGGCCAGGCTCCCGGCGGTCATGCTGCACCGGTCGCGGCCGAACTTCTTCCCGGTCCGCTTGAGGGTGTTCAGCCAGCCGGTTCCGCCGAGTTCCAGCGGCGTCTGGGGGCCGCCCGACACCGTGCTCCGCGGCGGGATGGTCTCCGTGTTGCGTCGGGTGGGCGCATGCCGGCCGCGAGCGGGCCTGACGTCACTCATCGTCAGGCCCGCTTCGCTACCGGTGCGCCCGCCTCTTCCCCCGCGGCATCAGCCGGCCCGTCGTCGGTGAGCGAGCCCGTGCCCTGGGCCGTGGCCCGGGCGAGGGCGGCCTTGACCACGGCGAAGATCGCGCCCTGCAGGGCGGCGGCCAGCAGGATCTCCAGCCAGGTCCGCCGGGCGTCGGTGGGCTTGGGTGCCTCGTCCTCCCCGGTGGTGACCTTCCAGATCTTCTTGAACAGCGCCTTGGCCACCATCCCGCCGACGATGCCGACCAGCATCCCCAGTGCCTTGTTGACCAGCTTCACGATCTCCCCCTCCACCGCTTGATGAGCACCCAGGCCAGCAGGGCCGAGACCAGCGCGCCGGCCGCCGCCGCCAGCGGCCCCCGGCGCTTCCTGGCTGTCGCCGCCGCGTTGCCCGCGGCGTGCTTCCCCTGGCCCGCGCTGGCCTTCAGCCGCCCGGTCAGCTGGCTCAGCTTCTGCTGAGCCTGGGCCTTCACGTCGGCCTTGGCCGCGAGCGCCTCGACGGTCGCGCCGAGGCGCTCGCGGGTCCGCTCGATCTCTTCCCGCAGCGCCCGCGGGTCATCCGGCGGCGTCGGCGCGGCGCTGGCGGGGGCGGCGCCGCTGGAGGGGGAGGCGGATGGTCCTTCGGTGCTCATCGGTGCGCCCTTTCCCTGACCTCGTTGACGTCGGCCTGCACGCTCTCGACCGCCTCTTTCGGGACCGGGGGCGTGGCCTTCCCCAGTCGTGCCTTGCCTAGCATCGCGGCAACCGCGCTGATCACCAGCAGCGCCGCGCCGACGATTAGCGCGGCGAGCCAGGGCTCGAGTACCCGGCCGATGGCCAAGATCGCGCAGGCCAGCAGGCAGCCCAGGCCGTACAGGGCGATCAGGCCGCTGCCGCCGAGCATCCCGGCGCCGAGCCCGGCCTGCTTGCCCTTGCGGGTCATCTCCAGCCGCGCGAGCTTCAGCTCGTCGCGGACCAGCACGGAGACTTGCTCGGACAGGTTCTTGACCAGTTCGCCGACCGAGGGCTCCGGGGCCGCCGGCGGCTGCGCGCCGCTTGCGCTTGGTTCCATGATCCGCGCCCCCCGTCTTCCTGATTGGCCCTGCGCTACCCGGTCCCGTCGCCGCCTAACACCGCCCGGGCGGAAAACCCGCTCACTTGCCCCCGGACTCGGCCCGGAGCAGGTCGCTGATCTTCTCCCCGGCGGCCACGACCGCGGCGGCGTGCAGTCGGCCGGGGGACCGGCCCAGCCGCTCGATCGGCCCGGACACCGAGATGGCGGCGAGCACCTTGCCGCCCGCCCCGCGCACCGGGGCGGAGACCGACGCCACCCCGAGCTCGCGCTCGGCCGCGCTCGCGGCCCAGCCGCGGCGGCGGACCCCGGCCAGGGTGGTGGCGGTGAACTTGGCCCCGCGCAGCCCGCGGTGCATCCGCTCGCCCTCCTCCCAGGCCAGCAGCACCTGCGCGGCCGAGCCCGCGGTCATCGGCAGGGCGGCGCCGACCGGCACGGTGTCCCGCAGCCCGCTCGCCCGCTCGGCGGCGGCGACGCAGACCCGCACGTCGGCCTGTCTGCGGTAGAGCTGGGCCGACTCCCCGGTGGCGTCGCGCAGCTGGACCAGCAGCGGCTGGGCGATGGCTAGCAGCCGGTCCTCGCCCGCCGCCGAGGCGAGCTCGGCGATCCGGGGACCGAGGATGAACCGGCCCTGCACGTCCCGGGCCAGCAGCCGGTGGTGCTCGAGGGCGACGGCGATGCGGTGCGTGGTCGGGCGGGCCAGTCCCGTGGCCGAGACGAGCTGGGCGAGGGTGGCCGGGCCGCTCTCCGCGGCGGCCAGGACCGATATGGCTTTGTCCAGGACGCCGACACCACTACTATTGTTCATGTACTGATATTGCCGTCTCAGATTGTGAGATGCAAGTTGAGTCGGCCCAGTACGATCCGTGTCAGCCAATCAAAGGAGATGGACCGCATGAGCAGCGCACCTCGCACGCTCGCGGAGAAGATCTGGGACGCCCACGTGGTGCGCAGCCGGCAGGGCGAACCGGACCTGCTCTTCATCGATCTGCACCTTGTCCACGAGGTCACCAGCCCGCAGGCCTTCGACGGCCTGCGCGCCGCGGGGCGCAAGGTCCGCAGGCCGGACCTGACGCTCGCCACCGAGGACCACAACGTGCCGACGACGGGGATCACCGGTCCCGGCGTCCCGCTGTTCGGCCCGGACAGCCCGGTCACCGACCCGGTCTCCCGCACCCAGGTCGAGGCGCTGCGCAAGAACACCGCCGAGTTCGGCATCGAGCTCCATCCGATGGGCGACGCCGGGCAGGGCATCGTGCACGTGATCGGCCCGCAGCTCGGGTTCACCCAGCCGGGCATGACGATCGTCTGCGGCGACTCGCACACCTCGACGCACGGCGCGGTCGGCGCGCTGGCGTTCGGCATCGGCACCAGCGAGGTCGAGCACGTGCTCGCCACCCAGACGCTGCCGCAGATCAAGCCGAAGACGATGGCGATCAACGTCGAGGGCGCGCTGCCGGACGGCGTCACGGCCAAGGACCTGATCCTCGCGATTATCGGGCAGATCGGCACCGGCGGCGGCCAGGGCTACGTCGTCGAGTACCGCGGCGAGGCGATCAGGGCGCTGTCCATGGAGGGCCGCCTGACCGTCTGCAACATGTCCATCGAGGCCGGCGCCCGGGCCGGGCTCATCGCCCCGGACGAGGTCACCTTCGAGTACCTCAGGGGCCGTGAGCACGCGCCCCAGGGGGCGGACTGGGACACCGCCGTGGCCTACTGGAAGACGCTGCCCACCGACGCGGGCGCCGTCTTCGACCACGAGGTCACGATCGACGCGACCGCGCTCGCCCCGTACGTCACCTGGGGCACCAACCCGGGCCAGGCGCTGCCGCTCAGCGCGAGCGTCCCGGCGCCGGGACAGACCCGCGACCCGGGCGCGACCGAGCGCGCCCTGACCTACATGGGCCTGACGGCCGGCACCCCGCTCAACCAGATCGCCGTGGACACGGTGTTCGTCGGGTCCTGCACCAACGGCCGGATCGAGGACCTGCGGGCCGCCGCGGACGTCATCCGCGGCCGGAAGGTCGCGGACGGCGTCCGCATGCTGGTCGTTCCCGGCTCTATGCAGGTACGGGCGCAGGCCGAGGCCGAGGGGCTCAACGCCGTCTTCACCGCGGCGGGGGCCGAGTGGCGCAGCGCCGGCTGCTCGATGTGCCTGGGCATGAACCCGGACACGCTCGCCCCGGGCGAGCGCTCGGCCTCGACCTCCAACCGCAACTTCGAGGGGCGCCAGGGCAAGGGCGGCCGCACCCACCTGGTGTCGCCGGACGTCGCCGCCGCCACCGCCGTCACCGGGCGCCTGACCGCGCCGGCCGACCTGTAAGGAGACCCGCCATCATGGAACCGTTCGTCACCCACACCGGCCGCGCCCTGCCGCTGCGGCGCACCAACGTGGACACCGACCAGATCATCCCGGCCGTGTACCTCAAGCGGGTCACCCGCGAGGGGTTCGGCGACGGGCTGTTCGCCGCCTGGCGCGAGGACCCGTCGTTCGTGCTCAACCAGCCCCGCTACGCGGGGACCACGATCCTCGTGGCGGGCACGGACTTCGGCACCGGGTCGTCGCGCGAGCACGCGGTCTGGGCCCTGCTCGACTACGGCTTCCGCGCGGTGATCGCCCCCCGGTTCGGCGACATCTTCCGTAACAACGCCACCAAGGCCGGGCTGCTCCCGGTGGTGCTCCCGGAGAAGACCGTCGCCCTGATCCAGGACGCGGCCGAGGCCGTGCCCCCGGGCGCGGTGACCGTCGACCTCGACAAGCGCGAGGTCCGGGTCGACGGCGGCGGCCTCTCGGAATTGCTCGTGGCGCCGTTCCAGATCGACGACTACACCCGCTGGCGGCTGATGGAGGGCCTTGACGACATCGGGCTGACGCTGCGGAACGAGGACTCGATCACCGCGTTCGAGGCGACCCGCCCGTCCTGGCTGCCGTCGACCGTTTAGCCCGGCCCGGCCCGGCCCGGCGGGCCGGGCCGGCCTCAGCGGCCTCAGCAGCACCAAAAGCCAGCTAGTCGGCCTGCCTCCGGAGGGCTTGAGCGCCCTCCGGAGGGCAGTGTCGCCGATGGGGGGGTTTCGTCCCTTATGAGAAGCTTCCCTGAGGGGTAAAGGCCTGAACTGGCCCGACACGCCGGCCAATATTCGCCCAGGTTATTGTGTAGCGGAGCCTGATCGCCTAATTTCGGGCAGGTCAGGGGTCGTGATCCAGGCGGAATGCCCGCCGCGGCCGCCCGTGGGGGAACGCAGGAGTGAACAATGAACAAGCGTGATCTGATCGACGCGCTCTCGGGTCGCCTGGGGGACAAGAAGTCCGCGACCGAGGCGCTAAACGCAGTCCTCGAGACCATCCAGTCGGTCGTGGCAAGCGGCGACAAGGTCGCGATCACCGGCTTCGGTGTCTTCGAGAAGAGCGAGCGTCCGGCGCGCACGGCGCGGAACCCGGCCACTGGCGCCGAGATCCACGTAGCCGCGCAGTCGGTGCCGAAGTTCCGCGCCGGCGCCGATTTCAAGGCGCTGGTCAACGGCGAGGCCGCCGAGAAGAAGTAACGCCGCGGTAGCGGTATCGGCGGGGGGGGGGGGGGGGGGCCGA
>Ga0302314_10001333_pt1 | contig 46085 bp, 43 predicted proteins | sample III_Palsa_N2_3_FD_200533 | JGI IMG/M metagenome (GOLD analysis project Ga0302314, IMG submission 200533) | Peat permafrost microbial communities from Stordalen Mire near Abisko, Sweden - III_Palsa_N2_3 | ecosystem: Environmental > Terrestrial > Soil > Palsa > Peat permafrost | place: Sweden...
GTCGAGATCTTCCGAAATGGGGACCTGCATGCTGCCCGGGCTGGCGATCCGTCCGTGGAGGAAGCCGATCCGGGAAAAGATCGGCTCCAGGAAGGCGAGCTTCATCTCCATCCCGCCATAGACCATCTCCTGCCCGCAATAATAGTGGCTGAAATCGCCGTTGAAACGGACTTCGGGAAACTCTTTGGTGATCTGCACCGTCCGCCAGAGATCCTGGGTGAGGGTGGCGCGATGGGTCTCGATGAAGATCGGGAGGCGGTGCCGCTCCGAGGCCGCGAGGATGGCCTCGACCAGGGCGTACGCTTCGGAATCGTCCTCCAGTCCCCAACCGGCATGCACCGTAAGGCAGAGGTCGCCGCGCGCGGCGTGGCGGGCGGCGATTTCATCGGCCTCGGCGGGGAGGTTGAGGCGGTCGAGGCCGCAGTGGGGCAGCGGCGCGCCCGCCGGCGGCGGGGAATGGTCGCCCAGCTGCACTCCCTCGAAATCATCCGTGGCGAGGCGCTGGTAAAGGGCGATTCCCTTCTCTCCGGACCAGAGGGAAGCCGCGGGCAACTCGGCGAGGGTGCCGAAATTCATGAAGACGCGGAGCTTGGGCGCGTCGGCGGAGCCGTCGTTGAAGAGGCCGTTGGTGGGAGGTCTAGAATTCGTCATAGGCGATCTGGTGGGGGGGGACGCCGAGGCCGGCCAGCATCTTGGTGCAGGCCTTGATCATCATCGGCGGGCCGCAGAGGTAGTATTCGACGGCGCGGGGATTGGGATGGGTTCGTAAATGGGCCTCCAGGACGACCTCGTGGATGAAGCCGACATGGCTTTGCCAGTGATCCTCGGGCAACGGCGAGGAGAGGGCAAGGTGGAAGGCGAAGTTGGGATGGTCCTGCGCCAATCCGGCGAAGTAATCGTCGTAGAAAATCTCCTGCCGGGACCTCGCTCCGTACCAGAAGCTGACCTTGCGGGAGGTCTTCTCGGTCTCGAAGAGATGGGAAAGGTGAGCCCGGAGCGGGGCCATCCCGGCGCCCCCGCCGATGTAGACCATCTCCCGCTGGGTCGGCTTGATGTGGAAGTCGCCGAACGGCCCGATCGCGGTCACCTCGTCGCCGGGCTTAAGGTGGAAGACATAGCTGGAGCCGGCGCCGGGCGGGCAATCCTGGCCGGGCGGCGGCGTGGCGATGCGGACGTTGAAGCGGAGGAGGCGCTCTTGCTGCTGGTTGCTGGCGAGCGAGTAATTGTTGCGGCGGGCCGCCTCGGGGTTGCGGGCCACCAGGTCGAAGACGTGCTGGGTTTCCCAGACGGCGGCGTAGGGCTGGGGAATATCGAACTCGCGGAAACGGATGCCTTCGTAGACGGGAATATCGAGCTGAAGATAATCGCCGGGGGTGAAGGCGATCTTCTCCGCCGCATCGATCGGCTCGAGGACCAGTTCCTTGATGAAGGTGGCCACGCTGCGGTTGCTGATCACACGGAGGCGATAGGTCTTCTGCGCCCGGGCGCCCGCGTCGCCGGGATGGGTGAGATTGAGGTGCAGGCGCCCATTGCGTTCCTCCAGAGGGTAAGTGGCCAGGCCCCGGCAGATCGGAGCGCGGGCGGGGGAGCCGTCGGCGAGATGGAAGCGGCCGTTGTGCTTGGGACATTCGATGATCTCGCCCTTCACCAGGCCTGCGGCGAGGTGGGTGTTGCCGTGGGTGCAGATGCCGTCGGTGGCGTAGAGCCGTCCCTCGGCGTCGCGATAGAGGGCGAAGGTCTTGCGGCCCTGGTCGAAGCGGAGGACGTCGGCAGGGCCGAGGTCGGCGGCGGCGCAGACCTCGATCCACCCCTCGGCATCGGGCTTGGCTTCGGTGGAGAGGACTCCTTCGGCACGGCGTTCCTGGGAGGCGGGGAGCTGGCGTTTTACGTGGTAGGCCGGATCGTGGACTTGGCGGAGGACGGCGGGGACGATTTCGCGCCAGGCGCTGAGGAGGCTGGGATAGGGAATGGGACAGTCGTCCTTCACCGCCGCATGGAGCCGCGGCAGGGCGTGATAGGGGACGAGGGGGAACATGTGGTGCTCCACGTGATAGTTCATGTTCCAGTAGAGATAACGGTGCAGGGCGTTCATATGGACCGTCCGGCAATTAAGGCGGTGGTCGAGGACGTTCTCGGCGAGGCCGGCGTGCTGGGTGAGGCCGTAGACCACCATCAGCCAGGAACCGAAGAGATTGGCCAGGCCGACGTAGAGGAGGGGCAGGAGGCTGCCGGTCGCCACGGCGGTGCCGATGGCGGCGGCATAGATCAGGACGGAGAGGCGGGCTCGGAAATGAATCTTGGGGAATTCGCTCTCGGGAATGTAGGTCTTCTCGTCGGCGCTCATCCGGCCCAGGGAATGGAGCGCGAGCTGCTTGAAATACTTGAGGTAGACCGGGAGGTTGAAGAAGGCCAGGACGATGCCCTGGATATCGGGCGGGCGAGGCACGGCGATCTCGGGATCGCGGCCGACGATGATGGTGTCGCTATGATGGCGGGTATGGCTCCAGCGCCAGACGGTCGATTCCCGCATGACCATGAACGAGGCGATTTCGTAAAGGACGTTGTTCATCCAGTCGGTCTTGAAGGCGGTGCCGTGCCCCGCCTCGTGCCATCGGGAATCGGAGGTGGAGGCGTAGAGGACGCTGTAGATCAGGTAGGGCAGGAGGGCCCACCCCGTTCCCCATAGGAGCCAGGTGGCGTAGCCGCTGCCGAGGATGAGCACGAACCAGAGGATCGTATCGCGCAGGGCGGGGCCGTCGCGGCGTTCCAGCAGTTGGCGCATCGTGGCGCGCGGGACGGGGCATTGGTACCAGTCGGCCTCGGCCAGGCCTTTCTCGATGGCGAGGGCGGCGTTCACGCCGGTCAGGCTGTAGTCGAGTTTCGTGGGGGGTTTGGCCAGGGTGGGGGAATCGGGGTTCATGGGGAGTGCGGTGGGATTGGGAAGGGATCAAAAGGTCGAAAAGGTGTAGAGGGTGGCCTGCCGCCGGATCTGGCCGGGATGGAGCACGCCGTTCTCCCAGGTGGGATGATTGACGCCGTCCGGGTAGTCCTGGCATTCGAGGCAGAGGCCGGCATGGCGGGCATAAGGAGCGCCCGATTTCCCGGTCAGGGAACCATCGAGCGCCGCTCCGGTGTAAAGTTGCAGGAAGGCCTCGGTGGTGTGGACCTCGAGCCGCCGCCCGCTGGCGGGATCGGTCAGGCAGGCGGCGCGGGCGGGCGGAGAGAGAGGGGAGCCACTTTCCGCGAAGGGCGGCCGCAGCGCATAGAGATCTCCGTGATTTTGGAAGAGGAAGGGAATGGCGTCTCCCAGGCGCCGCGCTTGGCGGAAGTCGGAGGCCGTTCCCGAGACGGGGACTAGCTTGCCCAGCAGGGTCATGAGCGGATCGCAGGCGACGAAGGTGTCGGCAGCGATCTGGATCTCCTGTTCCTCGATCGAGCCGGAGCCTTCTCCCGCGAGATTGAAGTAGGAGTGGTGGGTGAGATTGAAGGGGGTGGCGCGGTCGGTCGCCGCCTCGCTCTCGATCAGGAAGCCGTTCCCGGCGGTGACGGTGTAGGTGACGGCAACGTCGACCGTGCCCGGATGCCCTTCCTCCCCGTCGGGACTGCGATAGGTGAAGCGGACCGAGGGGGCGCCGTCATCCCGGGAAGCCGGCCTGGCCGTCCAGAGCCGCTTGTCGAAGCCCCGCGCGCCGCCATGCAGGTGATTCGGAGGATCGTTGGCAACCAGCGGATGGGCGATCCCGTCCAGGATATAGCGCGCGCCGCCGATCCTGCCCGCGACCCGTCCGGTAATGGCTCCGAAGTAGGGATGTCCCGCCAGATAGGAGCCCAGATCGGGGAGGCCCAGCACGACGTCGGCCCGGCGGCCCTGGCGGTCGGGCGCCAGGAGGCGGGTGACGATGCCGCCGTACGTGATGGCCTCAAGTTCCAGACCGCCGCTTCCCCGCAGGATGTAGGCCTCGACGACCTCTCCCGAGGGGAGGGAGCCGAAGGGGCGGGAGTGGAGGGAGGAAGGCATGGCGGACAAGAGAGGCTTTCATCTTCCCATTCCGTGCCCGGGCCTGTCTTCTCGACATCCGGCCAATTGTTATCGTATTTTGTCCGGATGCTGCAGAACCTGAAGCTGGGCCGCCGCTACGACGGCTTCCTCTTCCTGGCCGAATCGGCCCGCAATCCCCCGATGCTGCAGAGCCATCACCATATCGAGCTCGAACTGAATCTGGTGGTGCGCGGTTCGATCACCTATGTGGTGGGCGGGCGCCGGTTCACCTTTCCCTCCCGGACCCTGCTCTGGCTTTTCCCGGCCCAGGAGCACCAGCTGGTCGATCGTTCCGACGACGCCCAATATTATGTCGCCGTCTTCAAGCCCTCCCTGATCGCCCGTTCCTGCCGGACCCGGAGCTATGAGGGGCTGAAGCGGGCCACCTCCGGCGGGGAGGGGGTGCTCCACACCCGGCTGGAGCCGGAATCGTTCGACCTGGTTCGCAAGACGATGGACTCGTTGATGCGGGGCTCCCTCGATTCCGATCTGCTCAATCGCGAGGCGGGGTTCGGCATCCAATCGAGTTTTTCCTTCCGGCATGGCGACCCGGACGGACTGAACGCGGGGCTGCATCATCTCCTGCTCCTCTGCTGGCGGAGCCAACGGACCGGCAAGATCCTGGGAGACGCCGTCTCCCTCCATCCGGCGGTGCGCCGTGCGCTGAAAATCCTGAGCGAGGGCGAATGGGAGCACGACCTGGGGCGCCTGGCCAAGGTCTGCGGGGTCAGCGAGGCCTACCTGAGCCGGATCTTCGTCCGCCAGGCGGGCGTCCCCCTGAACCGTTACCGAAATTCGCTGCGGCTCTCCCGCTTTTGGGAACGTTATCGTACGCCGGAACAAAAGACGGTGACGGAGGCGGTCTACGCGGCGGGCTTCGGCAGCTATGCCCAGTTCTACAAGGTTTTCAAGCAGGCCTACGGCAGCGGTCCCCGGGCCTGCCTGCTGGATCCGGCGTCGGGAGGGAAGAAATAGCTTTTGCGGCTTTCCCTTTCCCGGCGTTCGAGCAAGGTCACGGGGTGAAAAAGTGGTTTTGGAACTTGGGGCGGCAGGCGAAGGAGGAGGTCGGTTTTTTCCAGGTCTTCATTTTTCTGCTCTCGCTCTATGTGATCCTGGCGCTGGTGGGCGACGCCTTGTTCGATTTCGATCCGGAGGTGAAGCGGCTGCTCCAGCAGATCGACAACGGGGTCTGCGTGATCTTCCTGGGCGATTTTCTTTGGCGCTTTTTCAAGGCCGCCAACAAGTGGGAGTTCATGCGGTGGGGGTGGATCGACCTGATCTCGAGCATTCCGGCCTGGAACGGGCTGCTCCTGGGGCGGTCGGTGCGGCTGCTGCGGATTTTGCGGCTGATCCGGGCCTTCCGCTCGTTCCACTCGCTGCGGACCCATCTCTTCAAAGATTTCCGGAGGGGAGTGCTCGGATCGGTGGGGATCGGGGTGGTCTTCCTGGTGCTTTTTTGTTCGGTCGGCGTCCTTTCGTTCGAGCGGGATACGCCGGGGGCGAATATCCACAACGGCAACGACGCTCTCTGGTGGGCGATGACGACGGTGACGACGGTCGGCTACGGCGACAAGGTGCCGGTCTCGCCGGAGGGGCGGATGATCGCGATCGTGCTGATGGTGGGCGGGGTGGCGATGTTCAGCACGTTGACCGCCTTGATCGCCTCGCAGTTCGTCCAGAAGACGGACGGCGATCCGCTGCGACGGATCGAGGCGAAGCTCGATGCGGTCCAGCGGGAGTTGGACGAGATGCGGCGGGCGAGGGCGGGGGAGCTGGATTGAACCGGCTTGCCGATTGCGCAAATGGGACGAGAGTAGGCCCGAACCTTGCGATTTTTTAGTTGAAGACTCCCTCCCCACTTCCCGTTATTGAGGTCTTGCCGAGCGATTGGGGATTGGAGGCTGCGGAGCGGGAGGTGCTGGTGGGATTATTGGGGCGGTTTTTGGAGGCGCCGGGCTTGGGGGAGCGGCTCGATGCCTGGATGGCGTTGAGCGGGTGGAGTTGCCGCAAGGCGGCCCGGCCCTGGGCGCGGATGGAATTTTTCCTAGCGGTATTGGAGCGGCAGGTGGAGCTGCGGCGGAGCCTCCATCGGGTGATCGGGACGATCTTCGCGGAGACGGAGGGGGTGAACGCTTTCGCCGAGGCGGGGCTGCCGACCCATCGCGGGCTGATGGTCGAGTTCTGGGACCGGCTGATCCGGCGGACGCTGCCGTCGCCGCGCGACGATCACGATCTGGGGCGGTTCCTGGCCCGGCAGTTCCATATCGACCGGGGATCGGACCGTTTCCAGCGGATGCCCCTGGCGATTTTCCATCGGCTGATCGATCTCCTCTTCACGACGGAATATGCGCGGATCAACCGGGGCTTGCGGCCCGCCTTTGCCGACGGCTTCCGGCTCTTGGCGGCGAAGATCGAAGCGCAGGGGCTCTCCGCCGATATTCGCGAACGGATGGCGGGGGATGCGGTGGCGGCCTCGCCGTTCTACCGGCTCCGCACGGTGAGCGAGGAATTGGCGACCCATTGGTTCGGGGGAGCCGATTTTTCGGGGCAGGTGGCGGGATGGCGGCGGGAGGCGGAGGCGTGTCGCCAGGCGCTCGAGAAGATCCAGGAGAAACTGACGACGGGCGGGGTGAGTGTCGAGATCGTCTACGGGATCGCGGTGGTGGAGCAGTGCCTGGGCCGGATGGAGGGGATGATCGCGGTGATGACGCTGCCGCCGGGGCCGGACCGCTCGGCGGCGATCCACGCGCTCTTCAGCCATCTGGTGACGGCAGTGCGGAATCAATCGAGTCTCCGCTATCTGCTCTCCTCGAACATGAATCTGCTCCATCGCCGGATCGTGGAGCGGTCGGGCTCGATCGGGCAGCATTACATCGCCTTCACCCGCAAGGAGTATTGGGGGATCTGGCTGGCGGCGGCGGGCGGCGGGCTGGTGACGACCTTCACGATGGCGATCAAGCTGAAGGTGACTCATTTCCATATCCCGCTGTTCTGGATCGGATTCCTGGCGGGGCTCAATTATGCGGTGAGCTTCGTGATCCTGCAGGCCTGCGGCTTCGTGCTGGCGACGAAGCAGCCGGCGATGACGGCGGCGCGGCTGGCCGGAATCGTCCGCGAGACCCAGGGGCAGGAGCGGAAGGAGGAGATCGCGGCGTTCTTCGCGCAGATCACCTCGTCGCAGCTGGCGGCGGCATTGGGCAATGTGCTGGTGGTCTCGCTGGGGGCGGTGGCGTTCAACCTGCTCTGGTCGCTGGCGCTGGGGCGAAAATTCCTGACCGATGCGGCGGCCGACGAGGCGATGCGGGCGTTGAGCCCGTTGAACAGCGGGACGGTTTTCTTCGCGGCGCTGACGGGAGTGCTACTCTGGCTGGCGAGCCTGATGGGCGGGTGGATCGATAATTTCTCGGCCTATCACCGGCTGCCGCAGGCGATCCGCGACCACCGGCTGCGCGAGGTGCTGGGGCGGGAGCGGCTGGAGCGGTGGGCGGCGTTCTTCGAGCACAACATCGCGGGGTGGGGGACGAATGTCTCGCTCGGCTTCCTGCTGGGGATGACGCCGATTCTCGGGATGGTGATCGGCATTCCGCTGGAGGTCCGCCATGTGACGCTCTCGACCGGACAGCTGGCGATCGCGGCCTCCTCGACGCAGGAGCATTGGTGGTATCAGGGGTGGTTTCTGCGGGCCTTCCTCGGGATCGGGGTGATGTTCGTGCTGAACTTGAGCGTGAGCTTCCTGCTTTCGCTGTTCACGGCGGCGCGGGCCTATGGATTGAAGCCGAGCGAGGTCTTGGCGCTGTTGCAGGAGATCGGGCGGCGCTTTGTGCGGAAGCCGCGCGATTTCCTCTTGGCGCCGCCGAAGGAGGGGGCTGTCGGAGCGGGATCGCCCTCCTCTCACTAGGAGGCGATTGCGTCTTTCGCTTGCAGAGTGGTACATGACTGGTACCTTTCGGGGATGAAGTGTTTCCCGCCCGTATTCCGGGCCCTCCCCGTTTTTCTCGCGCTCGGAGTTCTTACCGGTTGCCAGCAGCCCAACAAGGCGCTCACCGCCGAGGATGATACCAATCCCCATTTCCACGCCGCCACCGCCGACATCCAGGTCCGCGATTTCGCCGGAGCCGCCAAGGAATACGAGGCCGCCCTCCGCGACGCGCCCACCGTGGTCCAGGCCCACTACGAGCTGGGGGTCCTCTACAGCGATCATCTCAACGATCCGATCGCCGCCATCTATCACTTCGAGCAATATCTGAAGCTCCGGCCGAGTGCCGACAATGCGGCGCAGGCCCAGGCGCTCTTCGACAACGCCAAGGTGAACTTCGCCGCCAGCCTGCCGAATTCCCCGGTCCAGAACGCCCAGGCCTACACCAAGCTGCAGGCGGACAATCAATCGCTCTCCCGCGACCTGGAGACGGCGAACCAGAAAATCGCCGATCTGACGACGCAGCTGGCCAGCGCGCAGAAGGATCTGGCGGCGAACTCGCCCAATCTGCAGACGGCCTCGGGCGCCCCGGTCCAGAATACGCCGGTGCAGGATACGCCCTCGGCGCCCGCGCCCGCGCCAGTTACCCCTCCGGCGGGGACTGAGCTGGTCTCTTCGGGTCAGGCTCCGGCGGCGGTTCAGGCTCCCGCCCCGGCTCCCGCCCCGGCTCCCGAGGTTTCCACTGCTGCGCCCGCGCCCGCTCCTCCGGCTCCGGCAGCGGCTGCGCCCTCGGCTCCCGCTCCGGCGGCCAAGACCTATACGATCGCCTCGGGCGATACGCTCTGGAAGATCTCGAAGAAGTTCTACCCGGGCAAGGTCCTCGACGGGATCGACAAGATCAAGGCGGCGAATCCCGACACGCTCCCTCCCGGCAAGCCGCTCAAGATCGGCACCCAGATCAAGATTCCCTGATTCCCCTGGTCCCGTCCTAAACTCCGCACCCGTACCAGCCTAGCCCATGAGCAAGAGCAGGAACTTCGAAACCGGCCAGGAAGAGGAATTGATCCCGCAGGAGCGGGAGCGCGTCTCGGTCGACGATCTCAATCTCAAGGTGCAGCAGGCCGAGGAGGTCCTTCTCGACCTGGAACGCCGCCGCGAGCAGATCGAGCGGCAGAAGCGGCAGCTGGAGGAAATCCGGCGCAAGCAGTATGAATTTGAAGAAGGCCAGCGGCAGACGCTGGAGAAGATCAAGCGGGGGCTGGTGCTGCTCGACCAGCAGGAATTCGAGCTGAAGCGGGAGTATGAGGAGGTCGGCCTGATCCGCGATTCGTTCGCCAATCATCTCCGCTTACTGGAATCGATCCGCCCGCAGGTCTGGGACCCGCTGAATCTGGAGGACGAATTGACCAAGGCGCTGGCGGTGATCGACCAGGCCAAGGGGGCCTACCATCAGGCGCAGGTGCGGCTGGAGGCGGTCCATCGCCAGGGCTTGCACGGCGGCGTTTCCGAGGCGGCGCAGGCGGCGGCGGAAGGGCTGGGCGAGAGCGAGGAGGGGCAGGGCGCTCCCTTCGGGTTCTGGACCAAGGTCGGCACCGGCTTCGCCTATTCGCTCCCGCTCCTGATCGGTCTCTTCATTCTCCTGATCATCTGGCTGGTCGCCAAATAGCCAAATAGGCATCGATTCATGGCACGGAACGACGCTCGCGACGATTCCGATCCGGTGCGCCGCCGGGAGCGCGACCTGGAAGCGGAGCAAAAGGCGGTCGCGGCCCAGCTCGCGGAAATGCGGGCCCAGCTCGAGCAGATCAAGAATCCCCCGCCCGAGGCTCCGCAGCCGACGGTCTGGCATGCTCCCGTCAAGACCGACCCGGAGCGAAGCCCCGCCGCCCCGGCCGGGCCGACCCGGCGGATTCACAGCGCCCAGCGGCGAAGGGACCGGACCAAGTTTGTCCTGCTCTGCATTGGGTTTCTGCTGGTGGTGGCGTGGATTATCCGGGTGCTGAGATAGTCTTGAATCCGACGGGTTTTCAACTAGTTTAGTCATTTATTATTTCATATCCTAAACTGTTAGGTGCTTGATTGAATCTCTGGATCTGCTATCTCTGACTTTCCACGCACTTTGTTTAAAACTACAGATGTAGTTGACTCGGGGTGAGGAGGAAGGGAAAACAGAGAAATGCTTCGTCGGATTCCAGGGTTCAAAACGGTTGCCGTTGCGCTTTGCATCGGCGGGTGGACCGTTGCCGGATGGGCCGACGATACGTTTCAAAAAGGAGCCGATAGCGCGACGGCCACGGCGACTCAGCCGTTCGTCGGTACCGATGGATCGATGGGGGGAATTCCGGTGGAAGAGCGGCAGGTTTCGGAAGGGCCGGGCGGCAAGGGCATCATGTTGGGGACGGAAGCGCATCCGTTCACGTTGCCGCAGTTGCTCGACGAGGCGTTGCGCCGCAATCCGAGCACGCGGGAGCAGTGGGAATTGACGCTGGCCTCGGTCGCCAATCTCGGGATTGCCCGCAGCGCCTATTATCCAACGGTGACGCTGAGCGGCTCGGGCGGGCCAACTTATCAGACGACCCCGGCCTTTGAGGACGGAGCCAAGACCTCGGGCTTCAGCTACGGCCCGGAGGTGCAGGTCAATTATCTGCTTTTCGATTTCGGGGCGCGGGCGGACGGGGTGGAGGCGGCGCGCTTCCAGTTGCTGGCGAACAATTACAACCAGAATTCCGGGCTGGAAAATGTGATCCTCCAGGTGGAGAAGGCCTATTACGCGCTCGACGGGGCGAAGGCGAATCTCACCAACGCCCAGGTGGCGCTGAAGTATGCGGAGAGTTCGGCGGAGAACGCCCGGCGCCGCGCCGAGATCGGCCTGGGGACGCGGACGGCGGTATTGGAGGCGGAGCAGACTGCCGCGCAGAACCGCTACAATCTGGAAAACGCCAAGGGGACGCTGGCGACGGCGCAGGTGACGCTGGCGACGGCGATCGGCCTGCCGGGAAACGCGCAGGTCTACGCCGCGCCGCCCTCCCATCTGCCGACGGCGGCCCAGATCAGCGACAGCGTCGACGTGATGATCGATCATGCGCTCCGCCACCGGCCCGATCTGGCGGAGAAGTTCGCCACCTATAAGCAGGATAAGGCGACGGCGAAGCAGGCCGACGCCAATGTCTATCCGGAGGTCTCGGTCGGCGGTTCGGCGGATCGTTCCTATTTCAATGACAAGGTTTCCGACAGCGCATTTGGCGGCAACGGGCGGTTCAACGGTTCGAGCGACGACGCCCAGGCGCAGCTGACGATCAGCATCGATCTCTTCGACGGGTGGTACAAGGTCAACCAGGCCCGCTACGCCCGCCGCGAGGCCGACGCGGCCAAGGCCGATCTCGCCAACACCGAGCTGACGGTGATCTCCGACGTGGTGACGAATTTCGTCGCTTTCAAGACGGCGCTGGAGGAGTACAAGGCGGGCGAGGCGCTGGTCGAGTCGTCGCAGAAGAGTTTCGATTCGACCTCGATCAGCTACAAGGCGGGGTTGTCGGACATTCTCGACCTGCTGACGGCGCAGAGCAATCTGGCCTCGGCGCAGGCGACGCTGGCCCAATCCCGCACCGGCCTCTTTACCGCTTCGGCCCAGCTGGCCAACTCGACCGGGGCGCTCCTGCCGCAGGGGCTGGCCGAGGCCAATACGGCGGCTCCCGTCAAGGTGGCGCAGACGGGGAGTCCGACCGATGCCGAGTCGCCCGCTCCCTCCTTACCTTCCAAAGCTCCATGAACCGTTCCCTCTTCGATCGATCGATGCTGCCGCTGCTGGCGGCGGTCCTGCTTCTCTGTGCCGGATGCGCCAAGAAGGGGGGCGCTCCCGGCTTCGTGATGCCGCCCCGGGCGGTGACCGCCGCGACGGTGGCGCAGGAGGATGTGCCGGTCTACATCGATGAGATCGGCACCTGCGTCTCGACCAATGTCGCCGCGATCATCCCGCAGGTGACGGGGAAGATCACCGAGGTGCTCTTCACGGAGGGGACCGACGTGAAGAAGGGCGATCCGCTCTTCACGATCGATCCCCGTCCCTACGAGGCGGCGCTGGCCCAGGCCGAGGCGACGCTGGTCCAGGACCAGGCGAAGCTCCAGCTCAGCGCCGACCAGTTCAAGCGGTCCCAGCAGCTGGCCAGCGGCAATTTCATCTCGCAGCAGGATCTCGACACGCTCAAGACCTCGGTCTCGACCGGCGACGCGCTGCTCAAGGCCGACGAGGCGGCGGTGGTCAACGCCAAGCTCAACGTCGAGTATTGCCACATCGTCGCGCCGATCGACGGGCGGCTGGGCAAGCGGTTGGTCGATGTCGGCAACGTGGTCTCGGCGAACGCGACCTCCCCGATGGTGGTGATCGAGCAGGTCGATCCGCTCTATGTCGATTTCACGGTGGCCGAGCCCGATCTCCCCGATGTCCGCCGTTACTTCACCGCCGGGCCGCTCAAGGTGGTGGTCAGCCTCCCCGACCAGCCGGAGGTGACGCGGGACGGAGCGCTCTCCCTCATCGACAATACGGTGACCGCGGCCACCGGGACGGTCCAGCTCCGCGCGACGCTGCCCAATGCCGACCGGACCTTCTGGCCCGGCCAGTTCGTCAATGTTCGGCTGGTGCTGCAGACGCTCAAGGGGGCGCTGCTGGTGCCGACCCAGGCGATCCAGCTTTCGCAGCAAGGCCCCTTCGTCTTCGTGGTGAAGGACGATTCGACCGCCGCTCTCCGCCCCATCAAGTCCGGCCAGCGGCAGGGGGACCGCACCGTGATCACCGAGGGACTGGCTGCGGGTGAGAAGGTGGTGGTCACCGGGCAGCTCTTCCTCGCGCCGGGCGGCAAGGTCGCGGTGGTCGATCCGGCGGCAGCTGCCGGCACCGGCACCGCCCCCGCCGCAGGGACCGACTCTTCCAAGCCGTGAGCCTCGCCGCGCCCTTCATTCGCCGCCCGGTGATGACCGTCGTCCTGACGGTCGCCGCCGTATTCTTCGGGGTGCTGGCGTACCTCGAGCTGCCGGTGAACGATCTTCCGGCGGTCGATTACCCGGTGATCCAGGTTTCCTGCGCCTATCCGGGGGCGACGCCCGCGACGATGGCGAACAACGTGGCCACGCCGCTGGAGCGGCAGTTCATGCAGATCCCGGGGTTGGAGATGATCACCTCCCAGAGCACCCAGGGGATGACCTCGCTGGTGCTCCAGTTCAATCTCTCCAAGAGCCTCGGCGACGCCGCCACCGACGTCCAGGCGGCGATCAGCCGTTCCACCCCCAATCTTCCCGTCGATCTCCCTTCGCCGCCGACCTTCACCAAGACGAATCCGAACGATCAGGCGATCATGTACATCGGCCTGATCAGCGATACGATGACGAAGGGCCAGCTCTACAACTACGCCTACAGCCAGCTCGACCAGCGGATCAGCATCCTCGAGGGCGTGGCCAAGGTCGATGTCTACGGCACCAAGGCGGCGATCCGGATCAAGGCCGATCCCTCCCGGTTGGCGATCCACCAGATGACGCTTGACGACCTCTCCGCCGCGATCCAGCAGGGCACCGCCTACCTGGGCGGCGGCCAGCTCGATAGCGCCACCCGCACCTTCCTGGTCCAGCCCCAGGGCCAGCTCTCGACCGCCACCGACTACCAGAACCTGATCGTCAAGATGGTCAACGGCGCCCCGGTCTACCTCCGCGACGTCGCCGAGGTCGTCGAATCGGTCCAGGACGAGCGGGTCAACCTCCATGTCTGGCTGCGCGGCCAGCCGCCCCCGCAGGCGGTGACGGTCTTGGCGGTCTACCGGGAGGCGGGAGCGAACGCCATCGCCGTCTCCAAGCGGATCCATGACGTGATCCCCGAGCTGCGCCGCGAGGTGCCGGCCTCGATCAACATCTTCGAAATCTACGACCGCTCGGAATCGATCGTGAACTCGGTCAACGACGTCGACCACACCCTTTTCATCTCGTTCATCCTGGTGGTGCTGGTGATCTACGTCTTCCTGGGCCGGGCCACCGACGCGCTGATCCCGGTGGTGGCGCTGCCGCTCTCGCTCCTCCTCACCTTCCTGGCGATGCGGGTCCTCGGCTACAGTCTGGACAACCTCTCGCTGATGGCGCTCACCCTCGCGATCGGCTTCCTGGTCGATGACGCCATCGTCTTTCTCGAGAACACGGTGCGCCGGATCGAGGCGGGGGAAAAGGCCTACGAGGCGACGCTCAACAGCGCCCGGGAGATCAGCTTCACCATTCTCTCGATGACCCTCTCGCTGGCGACGGTCTTCCTGCCGCTGGTCTTCATGCCGACCCTGATCGGGCGGGTCTTCCAGGAATTCGCCATCACCATCATCATCTCGATCTTCGCCTCGGGGCTGGTCTCGCTGACGGTCACCCCGCTGATGTGTTCCAGCCTGCTGCGACGGCATGAAGGCGGCGCGCAGACCCGGCTGGAAAAGTGGTTCAACCATTACTTTGCCCGGCTGACGCGGGCCTACGGGGATTCGCTGGGCTTCTTCCTGCGCAATCGCTGGATCTCGGTGGTGGTCTGGGTGGCCTGCATCGCCGGCACGCTGCTGCTCTTTGCCATCATTCCCACCACCTTCCTGCCGGCCGGCGACAGCAGCTTCTCCATCGGCGTCTTCATCGCCCAGGAGGGGACCTCGCCGGAGCAGATGCACCGCTATCAGGACAAGATCGACAACGTGCTGCAGAACAATCCCGATATCGAGGGCTTCTTTTCCCTTTCGGGCTTCTCCGCCGGTTTCCCCTCGAACATGGGCCTCACTGGGCAGTTCCTCACCGATCCGTCGAAGCGGGCTCCGATCGATGTCTTCGCCCAGCATCTGACCGGCGCGCTGATGGGCATCCCCGGCGTCATGGCCTTCATCCGGCCCAATCCGGTGCTCGATATCGCCGCCGACGCCACCAGCAAGAACCAGGGACAGTACGCTTTCGCCATCTCGGGGATCAACTCGGACGAGGTCTTCGATGCCGCCGAAAAGCTGACCGCCAAGCTGCGGACCTATCCGTTCTTCCTCAGCGTCCAGCCCGATCTCTATCGGAGCACGCCGAGCCTGCAGATCGAGATCCTCCGCGACCAGGCGTCGAAATACGGCGTCTCCGTCGCCAAGATCGAATCGCTGATCCGCACCGCCTACGCGCAGAACTACGTCTACCTCATCAAGAAGCCGGAAGACCAATACGAGGTCATCCTCGAGGTGAAGGACAACGGGCGCTCCGTCCCGGACAACCTCGGCCTCCTCTACGTCTCCTCGAGCAGCGGGGCCCTGGTTCCCCTCAGCGCGGTGACCCGGATGAAGGAGGTGCTCGGCCCGCAGTCGATCAACCACATCGGCAGTTTCCCCTCGGTGACGATCTCGTTCAATCTCTTCCCCGGCGTCCCGGTCGGCCTCGCCACCGCCGTGACCAAGCAGGCCGCCGCCGAGATCGTGCCTCCCGATCTGCGGGCCGAGTTCGAGGGCGACGCCAAGGTCTTCGGCAATGTGGTCCATCAGCTTCTCATCCTCTTCGGCCTGGCCCTCCTCGTCATGTACGCCATTCTGGCGATCCTTTACGAGAGCTACATCCATCCGCTGACGGTGCTTTCCTCGGTCTTCGTCGCCATGATCGGGGGGCTCCTGGCGCTCTGGCTCTTCAAGGCCCAGGCCTCGCTCTACGCCTTCATCGGCATGTTCGTGCTGGCGGGGATCGTGAAGAAGAACGGCATCATGATCGTCGATTTCGCCATTCAGCGGGAGAATCACGGGATGTCTCCCTTCGACGCGATCCACGAGGCCAGCCTGGAGCGGTTTCGCCCCATCCTCATGACCACCTTCGCCGCCCTGATGGGAGCGGTGCCGATCGCGCTCGGCTTCGGCTCGGACGGGGCCTCGCGCCGCCCCCTCGGCTTGGTCATCGTCGGCGGCCTGATCGTCTCCCAGCTCATCACCCTTTACGTCACCCCCTCGATCTACCTCATCCTCGACCAGCTCCAGAACAAGGTCCGCCACCATCCGCCGACCATCCGCCGCGACGACGTCGTCCTGCCGCCCGCCGGGCCTGCCGCCGCCGCCGTCCGGCCCAGCGCGCCGACGCCGAAGGACGGGAAGCATTCTTCCTAGGACTCCTCCCTGGTAATCGCGTCGATAATGCGGGCTGGCGGTCTTTGCCGGGTCCCGGCATACTATCCGACCGATGAATGCCCGTGCCTATCGTTTTCACCTCCTCTTCGGCGCCGTCGCGGCGCTGTTGGTCGCGGGGATCGCGCTCGGTTTTTGGGGGCAGGGGCCGTGGGCCTGGACGATCGGATTGGCCTATATCGCCTATGATTCGTGGCTCCTTCTCTTCATGGTGCGGGAGAGCCGGCGGGCGCTCTCTGAGCAATCGGAACGGACGGTTTCAGAGGACGTTTCCCGGCTGACGGTGGTGATCTGCGCCCGCAACGAGCGGCTGGTGTTGCCCGCCTGCCTGGCGGCGCTCCACGCGCAGACGGCGGCGGTCGATGAGGTGATCGTGGTCGACGACGGTTCCCATGATGGCTCGGTGGCCTGGCTGCGGGAGACCTATGCCCTCGATGTCGATTACCGCTCGGCGCATCGTCCCGGTTTCCGGCTGCTGGCCCGCAGCCATGAGGGGAAGGCGCGGGCGCTCAATGCGGGATGGCGGCTGGCCTCGGGCGATCTGGTGGTGACGCTCGACGCCGATACGGTGCTCGATTCGGGGGCGATCGCGGCGGTGCGGCAGGCCTTTGCCCTCGACCGCTCGCTGGCGGCGGCCTGCGGGGTGTTGACTCCGGCCTGCCGTCCGGGACGGTGGGCGCGGGCGTTCGAGTTCTACCAGACCTTCGAGTATCTGCGCGGCTTCCTCTGGCGGCTGGCCTGGATGCGGCGGGATATGCTGCTGCTGATCTCGGGGGCCTTCGCGGCCTATCGCAAGGAGACGCTGGAGGCGCTGGGCGGCTTCCATCCGGAGAGCCTGGTCGAGGATTACGATTTCATTTACCGGCTGCACCGCCATTCGGGCGACCAGGGATTGGGATGGAAGACGGCGGTGATCGCGGGAGCCCGCGCCGTCACCGATGTCCCCTCGGTGATCCCGACCTTTCTCCACCAACGAACCCGCTGGTTCGCCGGCTATCTGGAGACGCTCTTCCGCAATCGCGACATGGTCGGCTCGGCCCGCTACGGGCGGGTGGGGCGGCTGATGCTGCCGCTCAAGGTGGTCGATTCGCTCCTGCCGATCTATGCGCTCTTGGCGGCGGCGCTGTTGGTCTATTTCCTGGTGATCGGAAAGCACTTCGACCGGGTGATCCTGATCGTGATCGCGGCGAAGTTCACCTTCGACCTCGCGCTCCATTGCGTCGCGATCGTCCTCTATCAGCGCTGGCAGGGGATTCCGCTCAGCAACCGCCTTTGGGCGCGCTCGCTCCTGGCGACGTTGACCGAGCCCTTTTGTTTTCAGCTCCTCCGCCATGCGGGGGCGGCCCTCGGCTGGGTCGCCTTCCTGCGGGGGCGCATTCACTGGGCGCCGCAGCGCCAGCCTTCCACTTTCCCAGAAACCACGACCTAGACCCGTCCCAACCCCCGTCCTGTTATGCCCCTCCTCCAGCTCAAAGAAGTCACCCTCCGTTACGGCACCCGTCCGCTCCTCGACAAGATCGATTTCCAGGTCGATCCCGGCGAGAGGGTTTGCTTGGTCGGACGCAACGGCGCGGGCAAGACCAGCCTGATGCGGATCATCACCGGCGAGGAGACGCCGAACGACGGGGAATTGATCCGGCCCGCCGGGACGGTGCTTTCCCGGCTCAACCAGGAGATCCCCGCCGATGTCCACGGAGCGGTCTTCGACGTGATCCATTCCGGCCTCCGGCCCGACCGGCACGAGGAGGAGTGGGAGAGCGATATGCGGCTTGAGGCCTTGATCGAGGAAATGCGACTCCCCTCGACGGCGCAGTTCGAGGAGCTCTCGGGCGGGTTGAAGCGGCGGGTGATCCTGGCGCGGGCGCTAGCGGGGCAGCCCGACATCCTCCTGCTCGACGAGCCGACCAATCACCTCGACTTGGCATCGATCCTCTGGCTGGAGAAGTTCCTCCTCGACCTGAAGCCGACTCTTTTCTTCGTCACCCATGACCGCGCCTTCCTGCGCAAGCTGGCGACCCGGATCGTCGAGCTCGACCGGGGCCATCTCACCAGCTGGGCCTGCGATTACGATACCTACCTGGAGCGGAAGGCCGCCTCGCTCGAATCGGAGGAGAAGCAGTGGGCCACCTTCGACAAGAAGCTGGCCCAGGAGGAGGCGTGGCTCCGGCAGGGGGTGAAGGCGCGGCGTACCCGCAACGAGGGCCGGGTCCGGGCGCTGGAGAAGATGCGTTCCGAGCGGGGCGAGCGCCGCCAGCGGCAGGGAGTGGCCAAGCTCGACATCGAGACCGGCGCGGCCTCCGGCCACAAGGTGATCGAGGCGAAGCAGGTGGGCTTCGACTACGGTGACGGGGTGCCCATCGTGCAGGATTTCACGACGACGGTCTGGCGCGGCGACAAGATCGGCATCATCGGGCCGAACGGCGGCGGCAAGACGACGCTGCTCAAGCTCCTCCTCGGCCAGCTCGAGCCGACCTCCGGCGAGGTCAAGCTGGGGACGAAGCTGCAAGTCGTCTACCTCGACCAGCTGCGCGGCAAGATCGACGACGAGAAGACGATCGCCCAGAACGTGGCGGGGGACGCCGAGACGGTGACCTTCCGGGGCCAGCCGCGCCATATCCACAGCTATCTCCAGGATTTTCTTTTCCCCTCCGACAAGATCCGGATGCCCGCCAAGCGGCTCTCCGGCGGCGAGCGGAACCGGCTGCTCCTGGCCCGGCTTTTCCTCCAGCCCGCCAACGTCCTGGTGCTCGACGAGCCGACCAACGATCTCGACGCGGAGACGCTCGAGTTGCTGGAAGAGCTCCTGGTCGAGTATGACGGGACGCTCTTGCTGGTCTCCCACGACCGGGTCTTCCTCGACAACGTGGCGACGAGCACGCTGGTCTTTGAAGGAGAAGGCAGGATCACCGAATATACCGGCGGCTACGAGGATTGGATCCGGCAGCGGCCGGCGACGCCCGCCTCAGTGAAGGAACGGCCCGTCGAGGCGAAGGTGGAGAAGGCAGCTCCGGTCCCGGTGAAAGCGGCGAAGAACGAGAAGCCGCGCAAGTTTTCCCAGAAGGACCGCAAGGAGTTGGAGGAGCTGCCCGCGATCATCGAGAAGCTGGAGCGGGAGCAGGAAACGCTGACCGAGCGACTGGCCGATCCGGCGGTTTATCAGAAGGACGCGGCGAGCCTGCCGAAGATCCAGGAGGAGCTGACCGCGGTGGAGGAGAAGGTCGCGAAGGCCTATGCGCGTTGGGAAGCGCTCGACGCGGAGCGGAAGGCTTGCGAGGCGGTGGGGTAGGCCCTACTTCACCCGCGGCGCATCATTCCACAGCCCTTCGAGATCGTAGAACTTGCGAATGGCGTCGGTGAAGATGTGGACCATGACGTCGCCGTAATCGACGACGATCCACTGGCTCTTGGGGAAGCCGTCGACGGCGTTGGGGCGGAGGGCGTAGTCGTCCTTGAGGGTCTTTTCGAGGCCGCCGCCGATCGCCTTGAGCTGGGGTTCGGACTCGGCGGAGCAGATCACGAAGAAATCGGCGACAGTGGAAAGTTTGCGCAGGTCGAGGATGACGGGGTGGAGCGCCTTCTTGTCTTCGGCGAAGCTGCGGCAGAGTTTGGCCAGTTTGAGGCCTTCGGGGGTGGCGGGCATGGGAGGGGGATGGTGAAGTAAAGGCGGCTAAAGGTAAAGGCCTTGCCGTGCGATCCGGGCGGACACGGTGGCAGGAACCATCGAATCGATCGGGAGGTTTTGCTTCACGCGGGCGCGGATTTCAGTGGCCGATATATCGATTTGCCGGGGCCGAGGCAAGGAGATTACCCCCGGGGGGAGGGGCTTAATGGCTTTAGTCCCGGGACGGTCGAGCAGGAGGAAGGTGACGCGGCGCCGCAATTCAGGGAAGAGGTGCCAGCGGTCGAGCTTCGGCAATTGATCGGCGCCGATCAGCCAGAAGAGCTCGGCGCCGGGGAAGAGTTGCTCGAACTCGGCGACGGTATCGATGGCATAGGAGGGGCCGGTCCGGCGGAGCTCGATTTCGGAGAGGGAAAAGTGGGCTCGCCCTTTGATCGCCTGGCGGACGAGCGCGGCCCGTTCGCGGCCCGGGGCGAGCGCGGGCGCGTTCTTATGGGGGGATTGGGCGCAGGGAATCCAGACCACCTCGTCGAGGTGGTGCTGTTCCAGGGCGTCGCGGGCGCCGAGGAGGTGGCCGTGGTGAACGGGGTCGAAGGTGCCGCCGTAGAGGCCAAGGCGAAGTCGGAGGGCGGTTTTCGCCTTTTTTACCATCGAAAAGAAATAGCACCGGCAATCGGTGAGGGAAACACTTGTCGGCGCCGAAAAAATCCTTTAGCGTCCACCTTCCCGTTTAATCGGGCCGTAGCGCAGCCTGGTAGCGCACTTCCTTGGGGTGGAAGGGGTCGCGAGTTCAAATCTCGCCGGTCCGACGCTTTTTTCTCTCTTTGCGAAGGGAAAACGCGAAGCAAAGCCGCAATACGCTACCCATGCATTGCCGAAGCCGGGATGGACAATTGGGCGGTTTTTCTCTAGGGTAAAAGTTCCAAGGCCGATGCTTTTATAGCTTAATTCAGGGCCCTTTTCACCCTCTTCATGCCCACCCGTCCCAGCGTTACCGAGGTTGCCGGCGAGTCGTCGCGTTCGGCCAAAGGTTCCAATTTCAATCACCGTTTTCTCTCGGCGTTGATGGATGTGATGCCGGACCGGATCTATTTCAAGGATGACCAGGGCCGTTTCCTGGTGGTGAACAAGGCGGTGCTGAAGCTGCACGGCCGGTCTGAAGCGGAGATCGTGGGCAAGACCGATTTCGATCTCTTCGACCGCGAGCATGCGGAGCGGGCCGATCAGGATGAGGCGGCGGTGCTGGCGACGGGCAAGGGGATGGAGGGGAAGGAGCAGAAGATCACGCTGCGGGACGGCCGGGTCTTCTGGGTCTCGACGACGAAGGTGCCGTTGCGCGGCGATGACGGAAAGCCGGTCGGCATCTGTGGAATTTCCCGGGACATCACCGAGCTCCACCGGCAAGCGGAGAAGCTGCAGGAATACGCCGATGTCTTGGCGGAGAAGCAGGCCCAGATGGAGGTGGAGCTGGAGCTGGCCAAGCAGATCCAGGAGGCGCTGCTGCCGCGCCATTATCCCTCCTTTCCGCCGGGAGTGCCGAAGGGGCAGAGCGCGCTCCATCTCTCCCACCGCTATTTGCCGATGGGACGGGTGGGCGGCGATTACTTCAAGTTCCTTCGCCTCTCGCCGACCAAGGCGGGGATGCTGGTCTGCGACGTGATGGGGCACGGGGTGCCCGCCGCGCTGATCACCTCCGCGATGACGATCCTGGTCGACGAGCTGGAGGAGTTGACCGGCGATCCCGGGGCCTTTTTGACCGAGCTGAACAAGGGGTTGCGCGGGATTTTCCAGCGGATCAAGACGACGCTCTTCGCCACCGCCTTTTACGTGGTGGTCGATGCCCAGGACGGGGAGGTTTCCTACGCCAGCGCCGCCCATCCGGCGCCGATGCTGATGCCGCAGACGGGGGCGCCCCGCTTCCTCCATCCGGGAGCGCAGGGGCCGCGCCCGCTCCCCCTGGGGATGGTGGCCGATTCCGAGTATGCGACCCATGGCACGCGGATGGAGGCGGGCGACCGGCTCCTGCTCTTCACCGACGGGCTGCGCGATGTGGGCGGGGAGCAGGGGATCCTCGGCGACGGCGAGTTCCTCTCCCTGGTGAAGACTTGCGAGGAGGGGGCCCGCGAGCGGTTCCTCGACCGGATCGTCGAGGCGGCGCGGGGGCGGACGGAGGGCCACGCCTTCGAAGACGATGTCTGCCTGGTGATGATCGACTTGCGCCGGAAGCTGTCGGGAACCGCAACCCTGTCCAAGTAAGCGGGAGATTGTCCCCGGGGATTCTCTTTGCGCTCCGCCCCGCCATCGGGTAACGGTTGAGATCAACCCCCTCCCGCCACCATGCCCTTCGAAACGCCTCCCGCTCCGCTCTCCGACGACCGTTACCGCGATATCGAGCGGATCATCGAGTTCGATTTCATCCGCGCCACCGAGGCGGCGGCCCTCAATGTGATCCCCTGGCTGGGCCGGGGCGAGAAGGAGAAGGCGGACGGGGCGGCCAGCGATGCGATCCGGGGAATGTTCGACCTGATGAACATCTGCGGAAACGTGGTGATCGGGGAGGGGATCAAGGACAAGGCGCCCGGTATCTTCAAGGGCGAGAATCTCGGCAAGTGGCTGCCGGGGAGCCCCCGCTTCGACATCGCCCTCGATCCGGTCGACGGCACTACCAATCTTTCCAAGGGGATGGCGGGCTCGCTCTCGGTCATCGCCGCCGCCTCGCCCGAGGAAGGGGTCTCCGAGGCGCTCCTCGACGTGCCCTCCTTTTACATGAAGAAGCTGGCCTACGGGCCGCGGGTGAAGCGGTATGTGGAGCGGGCGGGGATCGATTGCCTGAATCTGAACAGCCCGGTCGATGAGACGCTGACGGTGGTGGCCCGCGCGCTGGGCAAGCGGCTCCAGGACGTGGTGGTCTGCGTGCTCGACCGGCCCCGCCACCAGGCCCTGATCGCGGAGATCCGCAGCATCGGCTGCGCCCTCCGGATGATCGGGGACGGCGATATCGGCGGGGCGATGGCCCCCTCGATGCCCGATAGCGCGATCGATCTCTACATGGGGACGGGCGGCTCGCCCGAGGCGGTGCTGGCGGCGGCGGCGATCAAGTGCCTGGGCGGCGAGATCCAGGCGCAGATGTGGCCGCGCGACGAGGCGGAGCTGAAGGAGCTGGTCGACGGGGGCGCGAAGGAGCGGCTGAAGGATATCTATTTCTCGAACGATCTGGCCAAGGGGCGGAACATCATCTTCTGCGCCACTGCGATCAGCGATGTGCCGGGGATGAAGGGGGTGCGGATCGGCGGGGATTTCGCCTACACCCATTCGATTTTGATGCGGGCGCGGAGCCAGACGGTGCGGGAGATTCATACCCGGCACGATCTGCGGACGAAGACGATCCGGCTGCGCAGCTCGAAGATGGAGCATCCGCTGTAGGAGCGGGCGAAGACTACTTCCGCTGATCCCGCTTCAGCAGCTCGAGGCGGGCCTGTTCCAACTGCTCGCGCTCGTCACGGGTCAGGCTTTGGATGCCTTGCTTGGCGATTTTGTCGAGGATCGGGTCGATCGATTGGTTGCGGCGTTCCTCGATCCGCTTGCGCTCGGCGATCTGGGCCTGGACGCGGAGCTGGCGTTCGTGCTCCTGCCGCTCCTCCATCCAGGCGGCGAAATTGGAGACGACGGGAAGGCGGATGGCCGCCGTCACCACTCCGATATCGATCCAGAGGAATTCCAGGTCGGTCCATTGGTGGCCGGCGATGAAAAGGGACGTGCCGAGGACCACGAAGATCGCAGCGCCCCACTTTGCCAGCACGCCGAACAGCATGGAGGCATCCGGATAGAGCAGGGCGAAGGCGACGAAGAGGGAAAGGTGGAGGGCGTCGGTCCCGGCATAGGCGTAGGCCTGATGGGTGGCCAGGCTCAGGCAGGTCAAAAGAAGCGCTGGAATCACGGTCAAGCTGGCGTAAAGCGTGATGAAGCTTTTGCGTCCCAAGCCCCGCTCGACCTCCCGTCCGAAGCCATAGAAAAACAGCATGCTGATGGCGAACCAGCCGCTCAGGGGATTCAGCAGGGGATAGGTGAGCAGCTGCCAGACGTGGCCACGGCCGGTGACGGCCGAGGTGGAGAGCGCCAGTTCCGCGAGCAGGCCCTGGATGCCCAAGGCCTGGGAAAGCGCCTCCAGGACAAAGAAGACGATGTAGATGGCGACGAGGAGCTCGGTGACATAGACGCCGTAGCCCTGGACGCGGAAGAGGGGGTCATCGTCCGACTGTGCTGTCCATACCGCCATGGCCCCAATCTGCCCCAAAAGGAAGGTTCCGTAAACTGCCATTTTGGAAGGGCGGATTGACAAACCGCCCCGGAGCGGCGAGGTTGCAGCCCAAGAACTCCCCTATGAAAAAAATCGAAGCGATCATCAAGCCGTTCAAACTCGAAGAAGTGAAGAACGGCCTCGGCGAAATTGGCATTGAAGGCATGACCGTCACCGAGGTCAAAGGCTTCGGCCGCCAGAAGGGCCATACCGAGATCTATCGCGGCAGCGAGTACACCGTCGACTTCCTCCCCAAGGTGAAGATCGAAGTGGTGGTGGCCGACGACAAGGTCGACGCCGTGGTGAAGTCGATCCTCACCACCGCCAAGACCGGCAAGATCGGCGACGGCAAGATCTTCGTCTTCGCGGTCGATCAGGCGATCCGCATCCGCACCGAAGAGACCGCCGAAAAGGCGGTCTGATCGTCTCGCGTCTCATGACGCCTCTCCCATAGAGGTGGCGAATCGAGTCTGAGCCAGGGTCCAAGGGGGCGCAGCCCCTTTGCGTCGACAAACTGCCCCCTTGCATCCCGGCCCGCCCGTAATCAGCGCGTTCGATCTGCTGATAACGCGCGCCATCTGAAATCTAAGAGTCCGCTCTCCCGCGCTTCTCGCGTCCGCGTGGTAGAATAGATTCAGACTCGGCGACAATCCCCTTTCCAAGGGGTAAGGGGCATAGCCCCAAAAGGACGCTACCTATTGAGCTGGCTTAACCCAGAAAGGCTCTACGTCAGCCAGAACCCCGTCACCTTGCCATCGGCAAAGGTGAGGTGGGCGAGATTGTCGTCCCCGCCATCGGCGTAGGTGAGTTTCCAGAGATGGATCTCATGGCCCTTGCGCCGGATCAGGCCGAGGTAGGCGGCTTCATACCCTTGCCGGAGGAAGGCGCCGACCTGCGCGCCGACCGCCGTGAACATCTCCTGGGAGACGCCATGCTGGAAGCAGTGGCTGCCCGGGGCGATGAAGGCCTCGTAGCTCTCCGCCTGGACGGCGTCGAGGAGGGTGGTGAAGAGGCGGTCGGCCTCGGCGGGAGCCGAAACCAAGGGCGCGGAAACGGTGCTCATTCGGGAATGATTCCAATCCGGCTTTAGCCCGGAATATCGCCTTCCAGCGCGCCTTTGCCGTTCTCCATCGGCTCGATGATGATGTCGCGGGCGGTGGCCCCGGCGGGGATCATCGGCAGCACGTGCTCGGTGTAGGGGACCATCACGTCGAGGACGTACGATTCCTTCGAGGCGAGCATCCGCTGCAGGGCGGGGACCAGCTCCTCGGGGCGGCTGATCCGCTCGGCCTTCACGCCGAAGCCCTGGCAGATGGGCAGGTAATCGGGATAGATCCGGGTCGGGTCGGAATTGATGCCGAGGAAGGTGTGGCCGCGGTTGCTGGCGAAGAAGCGGTCCTCCCACTGCATCACCATGCCGAGGTATTGATTGTTGATGATGATGACCTTGGCGGCGATCCCCTCGGCCACGGCGGTGGCGAGTTCCTGCACGTTCATGAGGAAGCTGCCGTCGCCGTCGATATCGATCACCTGGCGGTCGGGGAAGGCGACCTTGGCGCCGAGCGCGGCGGGATAGCCGTAGCCCATCGAGCCGAGGCCGGCCGAGGTGAGGAAGCTGCGGGGATGGTTAAACTTGTAGAACTGCCCGGCCCACATCTGGTGCTGGCCGACGCCGGTGGTGATGATCGCCTCGCCGTTGGTGAGGCGGCAGAGTTCCTTGATCACGGCCTGGGGCATGATGACGCCCGCGGGCTGCTTGTAATGGAGAGGGAATTCCTTTTTCCAGCCGTCGATCTTCTTCTGCCAGGCGGGAAAGGTCTTCCGCTTGCGGCCGAGCTTGGTCTCCTGGGCGATGATCTTGTTCAGCTCCACCAGGGCGTACTTCACATCGCTGAGGATGGGGAGGTGGACGTCCTTGTTCTTATTGATCTCGGAGTTGTCCACATCGATATGGACGATGGTGGCGCGCTTGGCGAATTCCTTGACGTTGCCGGTCACCCGGTCGTCGAAGCGGACGCCGAAGGCGAGCAGGAGGTCGGCCTCGTCCACCGCGTAGTTCGCGTACACGGTGCCATGCATGCCGAGCCATTTCAGCGAAAGGGGATCGGTCTCGGGGAAGGCGCCCACGCCCATCAGGGTGGTGGTGACGGGAATCTGGGTCGCCTCGACGAATTTCTTCAGCTCGGGAGCGGCGTTCGAGGTGATGATGCCGCCACCCACGTAGAGGACGGGGCGCTCGGCGCGCTCGATCAGGCCGAGGATTTCGTGGAGGGCGACGGGATCGGCCTTGGGCACGGGGTTGAAGCCGCGCAGGGTCAGCTTCTCGGGGAAGATCGGCTGGCAGAGCTGCGCCTGGATGTCCTTCGGCATGTCGATAAGAACGGGGCCGGGACGGCCGGTCGAGGCGATGTGAAAGGCCTCCTTCACCACCCGGGGGATGTCGTTCACGTCCATCACCAGGTAGTTGTGCTTCACGATCGGCAGGGTCATGCCGAAGATATCGGTCTCCTGGAAGGCGCCCTTGCCGATCATGTCCCGCTTCACCTGGCCGGTGATCGCCACCAGCGGCACGGAATCCATGTAGCAATCGGCGATGGCGGTGAGGAGATTGGTGGCGCCGGGGCCGGAGGTGGCCATGCAGACGCCCACTTTGCCGGTGGCGCGGGCGTAGCCTTCCGCCATGAAGCCGCCGCCCTGCTCGTGGCGGGGGAGGATGGTGCGGATTTTCTTGGAGCGGGTCAGCGATTGGTGGAGCAGCATGCTCGCGCCGCCCGGATAGGCGAAGATAGTGTCGACCCCTTCCTTCTCCAGTGCCGCGACCAGGACGTCGGCCCCGGACATCGCGGGGGAGAGACGTTTGGGGGCCGGTTTGGCCGCCTTGAAGTCCGCCTTGGACTTTCGGCTTGATTTGGAAGGGGTTGCCTTGTTCATAGGGAGGGGGAATTAAAGCACCGGCGGGGCGGTTTGGCCATCAAAAAGCAGTGAGCGACGCCGGGGGTGCCAGGCACCCCCTGGACCCCCCATTGGGAGAGACGCGCGCATGCTTTCGCGAAAGCAATTTGAAAGGGAAACTGCTTCCGCGAAGCGTGCGCGGGTCTATTGCTCGTCCGCCGGTAGCCGGCCTCACCAAGTCCCCCGTGCATCCCGGGCCGCCCATATCCAACGCGCTAGATCTGCTGACGATATTCTCCACCTGAAACCCACAAGCCCGCTCTCCCGCGCCCCCACGTCCGAGCAGGGGCAAGGGACGCAGCCCCAAAAGGACGTGACGGAACGGTTCTGCCCTGGCAATGATTCTCCCCCCTGTTTCTACGGCAAAATCAGTACAAAATAATTGACACTCCGCCCCGGGACCCATAGTTTCGCCCCTCCCTTATTATGAAAACGATTAGCGCCAAGGCCTCGGAACTGCAGCGGAAATGGTTCATCATTGATGCCGCCGACCAAGTCGTCGGACAGGTCGCCGAGCGCGCCGCCGTCCTCCTCCGCGGCAAGCACAAGCCGATTTACACACCCCACATCGATTCGGGCGATTTCGTCGTCGTGATCAACGCCAAGAAAGCCGTCTTCAGCGGCAAGAAGGAAGTGCAGAAGCAATACATGAGCTTCTCCGGCTTCATGGGCGGCCACAAGAGCGAGAGCCCCAAGGCCCGCCGCGAGCGCCGTCCCGAGCTGATCATCGAGGGCGCCATCAAGGGGATGATCCCCCACAATCGCCTCGGTCGCGCGATCTTCCGCAAGCTCAAGGTCTACGCCGGCGCCGAGCATCCCCACGAGGCGCAGCAGCCGGAGCTCTTCCCGGTCAAATAAACTGGTAATTCATTTCAGCCCACCGAATCCCCACCGACTATCCCTATGGCAACCGCCTCCCCGATCCAGACCACCGGCCGACGCAAAACCGCCGTCGCCGCCATCAAATTTTTCCCCGGCACCGGCCAGATCAAGGTCAACGGACGCGACGTTAACGATTACTTCACCACCACGACCTCCCGCATCGAGGCGGTCAAGCCCCTCACGGTGATCGAGGGCGGCAAGAACTTCGACATCGAAGTGAAGGCCCACGGCGGCGGCCTCCAGGGCCAGGCCGGAGCGCTCGCGCTCGCCATTTCCCGCGCCCTCCTCGAGGTGAACGCCGAATTCCGCCCCGTCCTCAAGAAGGGCGGATTCCTCACCCGCGATCCCCGCATGAAGGAGCGCAAGAAGTCGGGTCAGCCCGGCGCGCGCAAGCGGTTCCAGTTCTCCAAGCGCTAGGAGATTCCGGGCCGACGGCCTTTGGGCTTTTTGCTTTCCTGCTTCGGTACTGCCGTGGCTTGGATTTCCATCATGGAGGATGTGGGTATCGGTGAGGGAGAGGTTTATCCTCTCTCTTTTCCTCTGCTTTTTCCTTGTGCCTGGCCCGCCGTCGTCGAGGCTTGGTAGTTTCCCATGAATACCGCCATCATCGGAGCGTCCGGTTATGCGGGTGAAGAGACGGTCCGCCTCCTCTCCCGCCATCCCCGCCTCCGGCTGACCGCGGTCACCTCCCGGCAGAACAAGGGGAAGACGCTCGGCAGCGTGGTGGGCGGCCTCACCCGCTATCGGGATCTCCAGTTCGAGGATCTTTCCCCCGCCGAGGTGGCCTCCCGGGCCGAGCTTTTCGTCCTGGCCGTTCCGCACGGGGTCGCCGCCGAATATGCGGTGCCGCTGCGCGAGGCGGGCAAGCTGGTGGTCGATCTCAGCGCCGATTTCCGGATCCACGATCCGGCGGTCTATGCCGAGTTCTACGGTCATCCCCATGCCGCGCCCGCTTATCTGCCTCAGGCGGTCTACGCGCTGCCGGAGCTCCACGCCGAGGCGATCAAGAAGAGCGATCTGCTGGCCTCGCCCGGTTGCTACCCGACCAGTATTCTGCTGGCGCTGGCCCCTGCCTTGCAGGCTGGCTGGCTCGATCTCGAGACGATCGCGATCACCTCGCTGAGCGGTGTCACCGGCGCGGGGAAGAAGGCGGAGATCCCGCTCCTCTTTGGCGAAATCGGCGAGAGCCTGCGGGCCTACAGCCTCCCGAAGCACCGGCACCTGAGCGAGATCGAGCAGGAGATCGCATTGCTGGCGGGGAAGCCGGTCCAGGTCAGCTTCGTTCCCCATCTCGTCCCGATCAACCGGGGCATCCTCACCACGATCACGGCGCGGTTGATGGACCGGAACTTGGCTCCCGCCGCCGCCCAGGCCGCCTACGAGGCGTTCTATCGGGACAAGCCTTTCGTCCGGGTCCTCGACCAGGCGACCCTGCCGGAGGTGAAGAACGTCGCCCGGACCAACTTCGCCGAGATCGCGCTCCGGATCGATCCACGGACGGGGCGGCTCATCCTGATTTCGGCCATCGATAATCTGGTCAAGGGGACTGCCGGGCAGGCGATCCAGGCGATCAATCTCCGGCTCGGGTATCCCGAGGAAGAGGGGCTGCTTTAGTCCTTTTTTGGCCCGTTCCTAGCTTCCAACAGCCTCCCTCCAACCCGTCCTTTCACCCCCTCTCTTTCCCTCCTCCCATGTCGACCCCTTCCCTGTCCCCGATCACGGTTCTCAAGAACGGCAGCGTCACTTCGGCCCGGGGCTTCCGCGCCGCCGGGATCGCCGCCGGGATCAAGAAGACGAAGGGGAAGGACATGGCGCTGGTCTCCTCCGATACGCCCGCCGAGGTCGCCGCCGTCTTCACCGTGAACCAGGTCCAGGCCGCGCCGGTCAAGGTCTCGCGGGAGCACGCCCGCACCGGCAAGGTCCGCGCGGTCGTCGCCAATTCGGGCAACGCCAATGCCTGCACCGGCGTCGCCGGTCTGCGCGACGCCAAGGAAATGACCGAGGTGGCGGCGAAGGAGCTCGGCTGCAAGGCAAAGGAAGTCCTGGTCTGCTCGACGGGCCGGATCGGCATTCCCCTGCCGATGCCGGTGATCCGCCGGGGCATCAAGGAGGCGGCCGCCGCGCTCGATCCCTCCGGCGGGGTCGTCGCCGCCGAGGCGATGATGACTTCCGATACCTTCGCCAAGCACTACGCCGTCCGCATCGAGCTCGACGGCGTTCCGGTGACGATCGGCGGCATCGCCAAGGGGGCGGGAATGATCCATCCCGACATGGCGACGATGCTCGCCTTCGTCACCACCGACGCTCGCATCGACCGGGCAACGCTCCGCGCCTGCGTCGACGAGTGCGTGGAGCAATCGTTCAACAGCATCTCGGTCGACGGCGACACCTCGACCAACGACACGGTGATCGTCCTGGCCAATGGCGCGGCCAAGAACCAGCCGCTGACCCGCAAGCACGCCCAGTTCCCCCTTTTCCTCCAGGCGCTCCGGCAGGTGATGCGCCATCTCTCCCGGCTGATCGTCGAGGACGGGGAGGGGATCACCAAGGTGGTCGAGATCGTGGTGAAGGGCGCGGCCACCCGCAAGGATGCCAGACTGGCCGCTCTGGCGGTGGGCAAATCGACGCTGGTGAAATGCTCGTGGTGCGGCGAGGACCCCAATTGGGGCCGCCTCATGGACGCCCTCGGCTACTCCAAGGCGAAGATCCGCGAAGAGATGGTCGAGATCTTCTACAACGGCCTCCAGGCAGTGGTGAACGGCCAGCGGAGCAAGGCCTCCGAGGCCCGCATCCGCAAGATCGTCGCCAAGCGGAGCTTCATCATCACGATCCATCTCCATCTCGGCGCGGGCGAGTACACCTTCCTGACCACCGATCTCACCGAGCAATATGTCACCCTGAACAAGGGCGAATGACGCGGCCTCCTCTTCCGTTTTAAACGATCCTTTCAGGCCGATCCCTTACCTGTTTTTTAGTCGTTCACCCGTTTGTAACCTTTCCCCGTTACCGTTTCCGCCATGACTCCCGCCGATCAAGCCGCCGTTTTCATCGAGGCCCTGCCTTACCTGCAGAATTTCCGGGGCTCGACCTTCGTTATCAAGTATGGCGGCTCCGCGATGGAGAACCAGGATCTGGTCGACCAGGTCCTCCGCGACGTGGTGCTGCTGGAGGCGGTCGGCATCAATCCGGTGCTGGTCCACGGCGGCGGCAAGGCGATCACCCGGGCGATGAAGGAAGCGGGCGTGATCGCCGAGTTCATCGACGGCCTCCGCGTGACCGATGCGACCCAGATCGACCTGATCGACCGGACCCTGGCGGGCGAGATCGCTCCCGGGATCGTCGCCAAGCTCCGCCAGATGGGCGGCAAAGCCCAGGCGGTCTCCGGCAAGGAAGTGCTCCGCGCCCGCAAGATGGAGCATCGCCGCTTCGCGACCGGGGAGCCGGTCGATCTCGGCTTCGTCGGCGACATCACCGAATTGATCCTCACTCCGATCCAGGAGCTGATCGCGCAGGAGACCGTCCCGGTGATCTCCCCGCTGGCGCTCGGTGTGGACGGAGAGATCTACAATATCAACGCCGATCTCGCCGCCAGCGATGTCGCCAAGGGGCTGGGGGCCCGCAAGCTGATCTATCTCACCGATGTCAACGGGGTGCTGCGCGACGCCAACGATCCTACCTCGACGATCCCGACGCTGACGCCCTGGGACGTGGCCCGGCTCAAGCAGGAGGGCGTCCTCACCGGCGGGATGTTGCCGAAGGTCGATTCGGCGATCGAGGCTCTGGAGAACGGCGTCGAGCAGGTCCACTTCCTCGACGGGCGGATCCCGCACGCCCTGTTGCTCGAAATTTTCACAGTGGCCGGGATCGGCACCGAATTCCGCAAATAACTTTTCACGAGAGCTTCCGCAAACAACTCCACTCCGTTCCCGCCATGGCTTGCAAACATCTCTTAGGACTCGACGGCTTTCCGCTCGCGGCGGCGCGGGAGATCTTCACCCGGGCGGCCCGGTATAAGGCGGAGCGTGGCACCGCCGCCGCCGAGCGTCCGCTGGCGGGGCAGACTTGGGCGCTGATCTTCAGCAAGTCGTCGACCCGCACCCGCGTCTCCTTCGAGGTCGGCATCCGCGAGATGGGGGGCGAGTCGCTCTTCCTCTCCGCGACCGATATCCAGCTGGGGCGGGGCGAGCCGATCAAGGATACCGCCCGCGTCTTGGGCCGGATGGTCCATGGGGCGGTGATCCGGACCTTCGCCCAGGCCGATGTCGACGAGTTCGCCCGCTTCGGCGCGATCCCGACCGTGAATGCCCTCACCGACGAAGAGCATCCCTGCCAGGTCTTGACCGATATCTTCACCTTCGAGGAGAAACGGGGTCCGATCGTGGGCAAGCGGATCGCCTTCATCGGCGACGCGGCCTGCAACATGGGCCGCTCCTGGGCCTACGCGGCGCGGACCTTCGGGTTCCAGGTGGTCTTCGCCGCGCCCGCCGGGTACGAGTGCCCGGTGACCCACGGGAACGTCGTCCACACCCATTCTCCCGCCGAGGCGGCGCGGGGCGCCGATCTCCTCTACACCGATGTCTGGATCTCGATGGGGAAGGAGGCCGAATCGGCCCAGCGGCTGAAGGATATGGAGCCGTACCAGATCAATGCCGCCCTCCTGGCTGAGGCCAAGCCGGGAGCGCTGGTGCTCCATTGCCTCCCCGCCTATCGCGGGAAGGAGATCACCGAGGAAGTCCTCGAGGCCCACGCCGGGGATATTTTCGACCAGGCCGAGAACCGGCTCCACGTCCAGAAGGGCGTGCTCGATTGGCTGGTGCGCTAGCTAGAGCCTTTACAGTTTAAGTAAGCTCAAGACGCAGCTCCCATCGAGGTTGCCGATCGAGTCTGAGTCGGGGTCCAAGGGGGCGCAGCCCCTTTGCGTCGTACAAGGGTACCCCGTGCATCCCGGCCAGCCCATACCCAAGCTCGTTCGAGCTTCCCCCGATTCTCCGCCACCTGAAACCCAGGAGCCCGCTCTCCCGCGCTTCTCGCGTCCTCATGGTAGAACAGACTCGGACTCGGCGACATCCCCTCCCAAGCGGGGCCGGGGGCGTAGCCCCAAAATGGAAAACATCTCGCGAGCTTATCTAACCAGAAACGGCTCTAAATTCGAGCATCACGCGACCGCGGGACTTAGTGCGTTCCCCAATTGGAAACCCAGATGCCGGTATTGGTCTCCTTGCCCGTGCCGGCCTGGCCGGAAGTGCTCCAGACATCGAAGAAGCCGACGTTGAAGAGGACATTCCCTCCATTGGTGGTGGTGACATTGGGGGGATCGCAGACGTAGCCGTAGGCGTAGCTGAACGGGTCCTTGATGTAATTCGCGTTGAAGGTGTTGGTATTCACCTGGTTGGCCTTGAACTCCATGTAGACGGTGTTGCTGGTGACGTCGGTGAAGTTCGTTTTGCCGGAGAGCGCCTGATAGAGGATGACCGAGTTGCTGATATAGGCTTGGTCGGTCGGGATGATGTCGTAATTGGTCCCGCCTGGGCCCAGGGTCATCATATTGGTGGGAGAGGTCGCCGGATAGACCCCGTTGTCGATCTTGTAGCGTTCCAGCCCCGCCTCGAAGGCGGCGATTTCGGATTGGGCGCGGCTGCGGCCTGCGGCGTTCTGGGCGTACTGCATCGCCCCCAGGGTGATCGCGGAGAGGATGGCGATCACGGCCATGACGACCATGAGCTCGATCAGGGTGAAGCTACGGAGGCCGCGGCGTGGCGGAAACGAGGAGAGGGCCATCATTTTACCAGCTATGCAGCATTTTGGAGGGATTGCCATTGCCGCCCGTATTGGTCTTATTCCCGGAGAGCGGCGGACCCGGATCCCCGATGGCGACACCCGCGTTGATTTTTTGGGCGGTGCCTCCGGACGTGGTGTCGCCGCTGGTCTGGGTGACATCGGGAACCAAAAGCACATTGTCGTAATCGTAATCGAGCTTGATCCAGTAGTTCTGGTCCGTCTGGTCTTTCGACGTTCTCCACCAGGGATCGACAAATTTGGTCGGGTTGCTCGGAATGTCCAAATCGCTATTGTTGAATTCCATGAAGGCGATGTCGCGGGTGTTCCCTCCCGTGTTTTCGCTAGTGCTATTTCCCGAGGCCCCCACCAGAGTCAAATAGAGAACGCCATTATCAATTGCCGCATCGCTCGTATTGCTTCCGGAATCGGGCCAGGTGCCATACTCGGTATTGAAGGCGGTGATGGCCACCTTGAGCTGGTTGATCATCGAGTTGGCCTTGGCCTTCTTGGCGCTGTTGATCGCGCCGCTGAGGGCGGGGAGCGCCAATCCGGCCAGAAGGGCGATGATCGAAATCACCACCAGAAGTTCCACCAGGGTAAAGGCGCGCGTATTGGCGCAGATATTGGCGCGGGCGCGCGAGCGTGATTGCATCTATTGAATTTAATCGATCTCCCCTTCGACGCGAGCACAATTTGCATCGCGATTGCAAATCGGGGGCGGAAGCGTTATCCACCTAAGGATGGATCTGCCCACCGGTCTCGTCATCCCCCTGGCCGCTGCGGCCGCGCTCCGGGCCGAGCTGGAGGCGGAGAATCCGGGACTCCGGATCGTGGCGACCAACGGATGCTTCGATCTCCTCCACGTCGGCCATCTCCGCTACCTGACCGCGGCGCGGGCGCGGGGCGATCTCCTCTGGGTGGGGCTGAACGGCGATGCCTCGGTGAAGGCGCTGAAGGGGCTGGCCCGTCCGGTGAACGGAGAAGACGATCGGGCCGAAATCCTGGCGGCGCTCCGGGTCGTCGATCTGGTGACGATTTTCCCCGAGGTCCGCGCCAACCGTTTCCTCGAGGCGGTCCGCCCCCATCTCTACGTGAAGGGCGGCGACTACATCGTCGAGCAGTTCGATCCGGGCGAGCGGGCGGTCCTCCAGGCGGTCGGGGCGGAAATCGAGGTCCTGCCGCTGGTGCCGGGCAAATCGACGACGGGGACGCTGCGGCGGATCGGGGAGAAGCGCTGAAACGCCGCCGGATTGACAGGGCTTGCTTGGTAGGATTATCTTACTTTTATGACCACCACCCTTTCGGCGAAAGGCCAGATCGTGATCCCGCGCGACATCCGTCTGAAGCTCGGGTTGCATTCGGGGGATGATTTTCTGGTTCTTTCCTCGGCCTCCGGGGAGATCCTGCTCCGTCCGCTCCGGCCGGGGGCGCGCCGCAGCCTCACCGACGCGCTGCGGCTTTTTCACGGGCTCGAATTGGAGCGTGCCGATGAGCCGATTCGGAATGTCGCCCTGTGAGCTATCTTCTCGATACCAATGCGGTTTCGGAGGTGATGAAGGCCGCGCCCGAGCCCTCGGTCCTGGAATGGTTGCGGCGGAACGAAGGAGCCTGTTTCCTGAGCGCGGTCACCCTCGGCGAGATCGAGCGGGGTATCGCGCTTTTGCCTGCGGGGCGGAAAAAGCACCGGCTCCAGGAGGTCTTTCGCGATTTCATGGGAGCAGTAGAGGAGCGGGTGCTGGCCTTCGACCTGCAGGTGGCCCGCCGTTGGGCGGTGCTGACCGGCGTCTCGCAACGGAAGGGACGGCGGCTCTCGGTGCTCGACAGCATGATCGAGGCCACCGCGCTGCATTGGAATCTGACTTTAGTCACCCGCAACACCGCCGATTTCATCGAGGCGAAGCTGCTCGATCCCTGGAAGAAAGACTGATATTTATGAAACTCGGCATTCTCGGCTCCGGCAAAGGGAGCAATTTTATCGCGATCCAGCAGGCGATCCTCGACGGGAAGCTCCCCGCCGAGGTGGTGGTGGTGGTGAGCGACCATGCGCACGCGCCGATCATCGAGCGGGCGCGCGAATTCGGCCTGCCCACGGCGATTCTGCCGCCCAGCGCCTTCAAGACCCGGCTGGAGCCGGCGATCGAGGAGGGGTTGGTCGCCTTGCTGCAGCGGCATCGGGTCGATCTGGTGGTGCTGGCGGGCTATATGCGGGTGGTGAAGGCGCCGCTCCTGCAGGCGTTCCCGAACCGGATCGTCAATATCCATCCCTCGCTCCTCCCCGCCTTCAAGGGGCTCCATGCCTGGACCCAGGCGCTCGACGCCGGGGTAGCCGAGACCGGCTGCACGGTCCACCGGGTGAACGAGGCGATTGATGGCGGCGAAATCCTCGGCCAGGAACGGGTGCCGATCCTCCCCGGCGATACCTCGGAGAGTCTCCACGCCCGCATCCAGGCGCTCGAGCATCGGCTCTATCCGGCGATCCTCGCCCAGCTGGCGCGGGTCAGCCCAGGCGGCGCGTGAGCGACGGGACGCTCGATCTCTGGGCCGTTCCTGAGCCGCCGACGCCGCCCTCCGTGAAGGGCAGTGGCGAGCTGGCGGCGTTGACGGTGGGTCAGCTCACCCGGCGGATCCGCTCGGTGCTGGAGGGGCAGCTCGGCGAGGTCTGGGTGCTGGGGGAGATTTCCAATTTTCGCAATCCCGGCTCGGGCCATCTCTATTTCACGCTGAAGGACGAGGAGGGGGTGCTCAACGCGGTGATGTTCCGCACCGACGCGGCCCGGCTGGCGGCTCCGCTGCGCGACGGGCAGGCGGTCCGGCTGCGGGGTCGGATCACGGTTTACGAGGCGCGCGGCCAATATCAAATCCAGGTTGCCGAGGTCCGGGCCGAGGGAGCGGGGACGCTGCAGGAGCGATTCGAGGCGCTGAAGCGGAAGCTGCTCGCCGAGGGGCTCTTCGAGGCGGAGCGCAAGAAGGAGTTGCCGGTTTTTCCGGAGCGGGTCGGCATCGTCACGGCGCTGCAGGGGGCGGTGATCCAGGACTTCTGCCGGATTCTCCAGCGGCGCGCTCCCGGCATCCGGATTTTCGTTCGCGGAGTCCGCGTCCAGGGAGTGGGGGCGGCGGAAGAGATCGCGGAGGCGATCGGGGCCTTTTCGGAGGAGAACCAGGTCGATCTCCTGGTGATCGCCCGGGGCGGCGGCAGCCTGGAGGATCTCTGGGCGTTCAATGAGGAAATCGTGGCCCGCGCGCTGGCCGCCTCGTCCCTGCCGACGATCTCGGCGGTCGGCCATGAGACCGATTTCACGATTGCCGATTTCGTCGCCGATCTGCGGGCGCCGACGCCGAGCGCCGCCGCCGAGTTGTTGAGCCGCGATTGGGCCGATTGGCGGGCGGAGGTGGCGGGGAAGGGAGTGCGGTTGGAGCGGGCGGTGCGCCAGCGGATCGCCTGGGACCGGGAGCGCTGGCGATCGCTGCAGGCGAACCCCATTTTCCGCGAGCCGCGCCGCGCCGTCGCCCGGCTCGGCCAGCGGATCGATGATCTGGCGGAGGAACTCGGCAAAGGGCTGCGGCGGGCGGTGGTCCAGCGGCGGCGGGAGTTGGAATCGGTCGGCGCCCGCTGGGAAAATATCGACCTGCGGCAGGCGGTGGCCCACCGCCGGGAGGAGATCGGCCATTGGGAGGCCCGGCTCCGGGCGCTCGGCCCCGAGGCCACCTTGGCGCGGGGCTATGCGCTGGTCCTCGACGAGCAGGGGAAGCCGGTGCGCCGGGCGGCGGCGGTGAAGCTGCGGGAGAAGGTGGCGATCCGCCTGGCCGACGGCACGCTCCAGGCCCGGGTGGAGGGTCGGGTGGCGCCCCCTGCTGAATAGCGTTTCGGTCATCCATTTTCACTCACTCTTCATTCTTATGCGTCCCTTCCTTGCGGCGATCTTCAGCCTCATCTTCGGTTGCAATCTCCTCTGCTGGTTCTGCCTCAACCTCGCGCTTTCGGCGCTGCAGGCGGGCGGGGGATGGCATTGGGCGCTGGGGATTTTCATGGTTCTGCAGATGTTCGGGGTGGTCTTCCTGATCGGGGGGCGGGCGACGGGCGGCCAGCCGGGGAGCGGGATGGGGCGGCCCTTCCTCAGCTTCGTGATGATCTGGAATCTGCTGCTCGCGCTGCCGGTGGCGGTCCTTTCAACGCTCTGGGCGGCGATCCATTGGTTCGTCCCCGGGTTCCTGGTGCCGGGGGAGGCATCGGTCTGGCACGGGGCGGCCTTGGCGCTGGTCTTCCTCGGGCCGGGGCTGGCGGTGGTCGGGACGTTGGTTTCGCTCTGGCAGCTGGGCCGTTTCCGGATCGCCCGGATCGAGCTGGCTTTCGCCGATCTTCCCGCCGCCTTCGACGGCCTGACCATCGCCCATGTCAGCGATATCCATGTCGGCAAGCTGACGACGGGTCCAGTCCTGGCGCGGGTAACCACGGAGGTGAACCGCCTCGAACCCGATCTCGTCCTGGTGACCGGCGATCTCATCAACATGTCGCTCGACGATCTCCCCCGCGCGCTCGCCGTCCTCCACGGGATGAAGTCCCGCTACGGCCTCTTCGTCTGCGAAGGGAACCATGATCTGATGGCGGACGCCGAGGCCTTCGTCTTCCGGGCCAAGGCGTCAGGACTCCAGCTCCTGGTCAACGAGGCGGCGACGGTCACGGTCGGGGGAGATGCGCTGCAGATCATCGGCCTGCGCTGGGGGGAAGGGCATACGGAGATGAAGAACGCGGTCGGGACCGAGTCGGCGGCCTTGCGGCGTTTGTTGAATGAGCGGCAGCCGGGGGCCTTTGCGATCGTCCTGGCCCATCATCCCGCCGCCTTCGATGCGACCGCCGCCGCCGGGGTCCCCCTGACGCTGGCCGGGCACACCCACGGCGGCCAGTTGAACCTGACCCGCGAGATCGGCTTCGGCGCCCGGCTCTACCGCTATTCCTCGGGACTGTATCGAAAGGGAATGAGCTGTCTGGTGGTCTCGAACGGGACGGGAAATTGGTTCCCCCTCCGGGTGAACACGCCGGCGGAGGTGATCCTTCTGACGTTGAAAAAAGGGCCGGCGAACAGCTAGGGTCCTCCATGACCTCACTCTCCGAGACTGCTGGGACCTCGCTGGAAGAGGGGTTGTACCGGAAAGTGACCTGGCGGATCATCCCGCTGCTCTTCTTTTCCTACGTGGTCGGCTATCTTGACCGGGTCAACATCGGCTTCGCCAAGCTCCAGATGATGGGCGACCTCGGCTGGAGCGACACCGTCTACGGACTGGGCGCCGGGATCTTCTTCCTGGGCTACTTCCTCTTCGAGATTCCCAGCAATCTGATCCTGCACCGCATCGGCGCCCGGAGATGGATCGGCCTCATCATGATCACCTGGGGAATCGTCTCGGCGGCGATGCTGCTCGTGAAGACGGCGACGGTCTTCTACGTGTTCCGCTTCGCCCTCGGCTTCGCCGAATCGGGCCTCTTCCCCGGCATCGTCCTCTACCTCACCTATTGGTATCCCCCGCGCCGCCGCGCCCAAATGGGGGCCCTCTTCATGGTCGGCATCCCCTTTTCAGGCGTCATTGGCGGTCCCCTCTCCGGCTGGATCAGCGGCACCTTGAGCCTGGGCGGCTTGGCGGGGTGGCAATGGCTCTTCCTGTTGGAGGGCATCCCTTCGGTGGTGATGGGATGCTTTATCCTGGCCCTGCTCCAGGATTCGATCCGGGGCACCCCCTGGCTCTCCGAGGGGGAAAAGGATATGCTGGAACGGAACCTCGCCGCTGCTGCCCCAGCCCATTCCCATTTGGGCGTCGGCAAGGCCCTTCTCCATCCCCGCGTCTGGCTCCTGAGCGCGATCTATTTCACCTCCATGATGGGGCTCTACGGGATCGGCTTCTGGCTGCCCCAGCTCATCAAGAATACCGGGGTGCGCGATCTTTTCGAGGTTGGTCTCCTGACCGCGATTCCCTACGGCGTGGCGGCGGTGGCAATGATCGCCATGTCCCGCCATGCCGACCGGATCGGGGAAAAGCGCTGGCACCTGATCGCCGCCGGATGGGCCGGGGCCATCGGCCTGATCGCCAGCGGCCTCTTCGCCGGGGATACCGCCCTTGCCATGATCGCGCTCAGTCTGGCCACGGCTGGCGTCCTCACGACAATGCCTCTCTTTTGGACCCTCCCTTCCGAATTCCTGGGCGGGGCGGCGGCCGCCGCCGGGATCGGCCTGATCAATTCAGTGGGAAACCTGGCCGGGTTCGTCAGCCCCTATATGGTGGGGGCGATCGTCGACGCCACCCATAAGACGGCGCTGGGACTCTATGTGATCGCGGGAGGGCTGATTCTGGGAAGCTTGCTGGTCTTTATCGCCACCCGGTCTCGATCCCCGGGCGCGGTATCGGGTTGATTTGCGTTCAAGGACCCCGCCTGGAACTGTGATCTAAATAAGCAGTCTAAAAGATCGCCTCCGCGAAGCGTTTGGACACTCTCTCCCAATAGGGGGTCCAGGGGCGCCTGGCCCCCCCCTGCATCCCATCTACAAAACGGTACAGCTCCTGCTAAAGTAGGTTTTTGTGCCAATCTGAGAAAAAATCTCAAAAACACATTGACTCTCCGGCCAGATTTGCTGAAATCCTAAGCTCCCCTGAATCCATGATACTCTGGCGGCGTTTAAAAACCGCGGGGGTGGCATGGCTAGGGTTTCGTCGTCTTTTCGCCCGGTCCGGCGGTCGCCTTTGGGTGGCCGAAAAGGATTTTTCCGGCGCGAAGAGAGCCGGGGAAACCTGATGAAATCAAGGGAGAAGCCGGGTAGTGAGGCCTTAGGATAGGTTTCTGCGGTTCCTTCGGGAACGGCGGGAAAATTCCGATGATCTTTGCCCATGTAGCTCAGTTGGCAGAGCACATCCTTGGTAAGGATGAGGTCACCGGTTCGATCCCGGTCATGGGCTGATCCGCCCGATGGCGACAGGGGGCGTGGTGGAAAGGCTGAACGCGGTTGAAATGCGATTTTGTAGGTTGAATTGAAATGGGTTCCGCGAGAGCGGAACGAAAAAGTAAAAGCAGTAGAAAAAAGCAGAACAGTAAACATAGTGCCCGAACCAGTGTCTGGTACAGGCGGAACAAAACACAAAACGAGGAGTATTATGGCTAAAGAAGCCTTTGCACGCACCAAGCCGCACGTCAATGTCGGCACCATCGGCCACGTCGACCACGGCAAGACCACGTTGACCGCCGCCATCACCACCGTTCTCGCCAAGAAGGGCTTCGCTGAAGCCCGTGGCTACGACACGATCGACGCCGCTCCCGAAGAGAAGGAGCGCGGCATCACCATTAACACGGCTCACGTCGAATACCAGACCGAGAAGCGCCACTACGCCCACGTCGACTGCCCCGGCCACGCCGACTACGTCAAGAACATGATCACCGGCGCGGCCCAGATGGACGGCGCGATCCTCGTCGTCTCCGCCGCCGACGGCCCGATGCCCCAGACCCGCGAGCACATCCTCCTGGCCCGCCAGGTCGGCGTTCCTTCCCTCGTGGTCTTCATGAACAAGGTCGACATGGTCGACGACAAAGAGCTCCTCGACCTCGTCGAGCTCGAAGTCCGCGAGCTGCTCACCCAGTATGAATTCCCCGGTGACAAGATCCCCATCGTCCGTGGCTCGGCCCTCAAGGCCCTCGAAGGCGACCCCGAGTACGAGAAGGAAATCATCGCCCTCATGGACGCGGTTGACACCTATATCCCCATCCCCGAGCGTCCGAAAGATCAGCCCTTCCTGATGTCGGTCGAAGACGTGTTCAACATCGAAGGTCGCGGCACCGTCGCCACCGGCCGTGTCGAGCGCGGCGTGCTCAAGAAGATGGAGGAAGTCGAGATCGTCGGCATCCGTCCCACCGCCAAGACCACCGTCACCGACATCGAAATGTTCCGCAAGCTTCTCGACACCGCCGAAGCGGGCGAGAACGTCGGCCTCCTCCTCCGCGGCATCAAGAAGGATGACGTCGAGCGCGGCCAGGTCATCGCGAAGGTCGGCTCGATCAAGCCCCACACCAAGTTCAAGGCGCAGGTCTACATCCTGAACAAGGAAGAGGGCGGCCGCCACACCCCGTTCTTCGGCAACTACCGTCCCCAGTTCTACTTCCGCACCACGGACGTGACCGGCACGGTGAAGCTGAAGGAAGGCGTCGAGATGGTCATGCCCGGCGACAACGTCGAGATCGAGGTGGAGTTGCTCTCCCCCATCGCGCTCGAAAAGACGATCCGTTTCGCGATCCGCGAGGGCGGCCGCACGGTCGGCGCCGGCCGCGTTTCCGAAATCATCGCCTAAGTTAGTCATCGCAGTTAATCAGACGATCAACCGAGGTAAGCGAAGGCGGACGAGATAATAGCGAAATAAAGTTAGGGCAGTAGCTCAATTGGTAGAGTACCGGTCTCCAAAACCGAGGGTTGTGGGTTCGAGTCCCTCCTGCCCTGCGCTTTATCTCCCGCCCGCCTTTCGCTTGCTGCTTCGGTGATTATTTGACGAATTTATAAATGAACCTCGATTTTCTTCACAACCCCCGCTTCTGGGACATCTTCGTCCTCAGTCTCTTTGCCGCGATCGCGGTCTGGATCTGGCTCAGCCAGGGGGCGAAGATCTCGCGCTTCGTCTCCGAGACCGGCGCGGAACTGAAGAAATGTTCGTGGCCTTGGAATCCCGCCGAGCGCGGCGCCAAGAAGTACAAGGAATTGATTGATTCCACCTTGGTGGTGGCGATCTCCTCGCTGTTGCTGGCCGGTTTCGTCACTTCCTCCGATTTCCTGCTGGTGAAGGTGATCGGCGCCATCACCCGGCTCCGGTAGTCCTTTCCCGAAACGTCTGTCGTCCCTTCCTCCCCATTTCCAACCCTCTATGAACGAAACGGCCCTATCGAATTCCGAGCCCGGCGCAGGCGAGACCGTTCCCCAGGCCGATGGATCAGGCGTTACTGCGGTCCGTCCGCCCGCCCAGTGGTATGCCTTGCACACCCTTTCCGGCCAGGAGTCGAAGGTCAAAAAGAACATCGATTCCCGGGTCAAGACCGAAGAGATCGGCGACCTTATCTTCGAGGTGGTGATCCCGATCGAGCGCGTTTCCGAGGTCCGGCGCGGCAAGCGGGTCGAGACCGAGCGGAAGCTCTATCCGGGCTACGTTTTCATCAACATGCTGCTGCGCGACGACCAGTCCAAGCTGATCGACCGCTCCTGGTATTTCGTCCGCGAGACGCCCGGCATCATCGGCTTCGCCGACGGGGACAATCCCCTGCCGATGCCGAACGAGCAGATCGACGCGATGCTCCGCCAGATGCGCGAGCGCGAGGAGAAGGTCAGCCCGAAGGTCGCCTTCGCGGTCGGCGACAAGGTCAAGGTCGGCGACGGCCCCTTCCTCAATTCCGAAGGCGTCATCGAAGAGATCGATCCCGATCGCGGCAAGCTGCGCGTCTCCGTCAGCATGTTCGGCCGTTCCACCCCGGTGGAGCTGGAATACTGGCAGGTCGAGAAGTCCCAATAGTTCAGAGATAGCTCTCTTAGTCCCATTTTTTCAACAAACTAGAACCACCGTTATGGCAAAAGAAGTCACAGCAATCGTCCGTCTCCAAATCCCGGCCGGACAGGCCAATCCCGCGCCCCCCGTCGGTCCGGCCCTCGGCCAGCACGGCGTCAACATCATGGGCTTCTGCAAGGAGTTCAACGCCGCGACCCAGAAGGACGCGGGAAACATCCTCCCGGTCGTCATCAGCATCTACAAAGACAAGTCGTTCACCTTCATCACGAAGTCGCCCCCGGCGGCGGTCCTCCTGAAGAAGTTCGCCAACCTGGCCAGCGGCTCCAAGGAGCCGAACCGGATCAAGGTCGGCAAGGTGACCAAGAAGCAGGTCGAGGAGATCATCAAGATCAAGCGCAAGGATCTCAATGCCAACAGCGATGCCGCGGCCTTCCGCATGATCGCCGGCACCGCCCGGAATATGGGCATCGAGATCACCGATTAGCCCCCCGGCGCTTTCGTCTCACAACACTCACAATTCAGCAGAAACAATAAACCGCGTGGGAGGGACTAAACACCCCGTCACTACCACCAGGAGAAAATAAAATGGCCCGCAAGCCCAGCAAACGATACCAGAACGCGTCGAAATTGGTCGACGTCACCAAGACCTACTCGCTCACCGAGGCGGTCAAGCTCCTTAAGGAACTGCCCAAAGGCAAGAGCGACGAGTCGGTCGACCTCGCCTTCCGCCTCGGCGTCGATCCGAAGCAGAGCGACCAGATGGTCCGCGGCACCGTCGCCCTCCCGCACGGTTCCGGCAAGAACGTCCGCGTACTGGTCTTCGCCAAAGGCGCCGCCGCTGACGCCGCCAAGGCAGCCGGCGCCGATATCGTCGGTTTCGAGGATCTCATCAAGCAGGTCGCCGAAGGCTTCCAGGCCTTCGACGTCGCCGTGGCCACCCCCGATGCGATGGGCGAGGTCCGCAAGCTCGGCAAGGTCCTCGGGCCCCGTGGCTTGATGCCCAATCCCCGCACCGGCACCGTCACCCAGGACACCGCCAAGGCCGTCAAGGAGTGCAAGGCGGGCCGCGTCGAGTTCAAGCTCGACAAGTCCGGCAACGTCCACGTCCTGGTCGGCAAGGCCTCCTTCAGCCCCGAGTTCCTCGAGGCGAACGGCAAGGCCGTCATCGAGGCGATCGTCAAGGCGCGCCCCTCGACCGCCAAGGGCCGCTTCGTCGAGAACGCCACCCTGGCTTCCACCTACTCCCCCGGGATCAAGGTCGACGTGACCCCGTTCGTGCGCAACTAATTTCAACGGACCCCTAACCTCACCCATCCCCATGAGAGCCGAGAAAAAATTCATCACGGACGAGATCAAGTCGCAGGTCGACAGCTCCCCGTATCTGATCGTCACCGATTACACTGGCCTGAAGGTCGCCCAGTTCAACGATCTGCGGAGCCGCCTCCGCACCGCCGGATCCCAGGTCCGCGTGGTCAAGAACACCTTCCTGGCCCGGGTCCTCAAGGACGCCGGTCTCCCCGAGCTCGACGGCGCGCTCAAGGGCCAGACCGCGATCGTCTTCGGCGACAAAGACATCAGCGCCGCCGCGAAGCTCCTCAAGAACTTCGCCGCCGAGTTCAAACTCCCCAGCATCAAGGCGGGCATCCTCGACCGCTCGGTCCTCGATTCCAAGCAGGTGCTGGCGCTGGCCGACCTCCCCTCGCGCGAGGTGCTGCTGGGCAAGATCCTCGGACTGCTCCAGGCCCCCGCGGGCCAGCTGGTCCGTATCCTCAACACTCCGGCGTCTCAGCTCGCCCAGGTGTTGAAGGCCAACGCGGAGAAGGCGCAGTAATCAAGATTTTCAGGGGAAGGCTGGGGATCGGTTTCGATCGGTCCTCTCCTCCCTTGATAAGGGCAAACATGATCTCGTCCTAGCTCCGAAGCCCTTCGGAGTTAATTACCGCGCGGGTGCGCGATACTAGGCGGGGCAAAAAAAGTACAAGAGTACAAAACAGAGTAATATTATGGCAGATCTTAGTGCAATCGTTGATCAGTTGAGCAGCCTGACGGTCCTGGAAGCCGCCGACCTGGTGAAACAGCTCGAAACCAAGTGGGGCGTCAGCGCCGCCGCTCCCGTGGCCGTCGCCGCCGCCGGTGGTGCCGCCGCCGCCGCTGCTCCCGCCGAGGCCCAGACCGCCTTCGACGTGATCCTGAAGGAAGCCGGCGCCAACAAGATCGGCGTCATCAAGGAAGTCCGCGCCGCCGTGGCCGGACTCGGCCTCGCCGAGGCCAAGGCGCTCGTCGAGAGCGCTCCCAAGACCCTCAAGGAGGGCGTGACCAAGGAAGAAGCGGAAGCGATCAAAGCCAAGATCGAAGCCGCCGGCGCCAAGGTCGAGATCAAGTAATTGGTCTCCTCGTTCGTCAGTCCGTAGTTTTCGGAGGTTCCCCGCTCTTGCGGCGGGGAACCTTCCGGAAGCGGCGGGAAAAGTCCGGGAAGGGATTTTTTCCGTTGAAAGAGAGGCAGGTCGGAGAGATGCAGGGGGCGTTTGATAACGTCCCGGACAGCGCAAGAGAGTGAAGCAGCAGCGAGAGTAAAAAGAAATTATGACTAAGAAACCCGTGGAGCGCATCAATTTCGGGAAGATCAACGAGACGATCGACGTCCCGAATCTCATCGAGCACCAGCTCAAGTCCTACAGCGATTTCCTGCAAACCGAGGTCGCCACCTCCAAGCGCCGCTCCGAAGGCCTCCAGGCCGTTTTCGCCGAAGTCTTCCCGATCGAAAGCTACGACGGCAAGATCAAGCTCGAGTTCGCCTCCTATGAGATCGGCGAAGCCAAGCTCCCCGCCGTCGAGTGCATCCGCGAAGGCCAGACCTACGCCGCCCCCCTTTACGTCACCTTCCGCCTCCGCGAGGAGAGCTCCACCAAGGAAGAGCGGGTCTACATGGGCGAGCTGCCCATGATGAC
>Ga0302314_10001335_pt1 | contig 46072 bp, 35 predicted proteins | sample III_Palsa_N2_3_FD_200533 | JGI IMG/M metagenome (GOLD analysis project Ga0302314, IMG submission 200533) | Peat permafrost microbial communities from Stordalen Mire near Abisko, Sweden - III_Palsa_N2_3 | ecosystem: Environmental > Terrestrial > Soil > Palsa > Peat permafrost | place: Sweden...
GTGGAAGCGGCGCGCCCCCGCGGAGCGCCGCTTCCACCGCCGCCAGGGAGACCGGGCAGGCGGTTCGCCGCAGCCGGTCCAACTGGGCCCGGAACACCGCCGGATCGGCGACGTCCCGGAAGGTCAGCACCGCGAGCCTGCGGGCCGAGCGTCCGCGCCCCGACCGCACCGGGGCATGCCGGACCGGCTCGTCACAGGTCCGGCCGGGGTACTGCACAGGATGGGACAATGTGGTGTTCGGCTGTCGCACGGACTTCCCTTCCGTCGCGCCGAGCGGCCTGTCCCGAGGGTGGAGGAAGCCGCCGTGTCGCTCAATGTATGGAAGACCCCCGTCCCCCGCGGAAGGTTGTACGGCGGGACGAGGAACTTTCCGGAGGGTAACCCGGGAGCGGGCGGACCCGGGCACGGGGGCCACAATGGGGACATGGCCGACCCGATCAGCGACGACCCGATCAGCGAGGACCCGATCAGCGATCCGGTCCCGCTGGAACGCCGGGTCGACCTCGGCACCGCCCGGCTGCTGCCCGACCTGGACCGCCCCCGGGGTTGGCTGCTGACCATGGACGCGGCCCCGCAGTCCTATGTCGACCTGGACGACCCGCTGCACCTGGAGTTTGAGTACGTCCAGCGGCTGGCCCACGCGGTCGACCTGGCGGCGCCCTCCGGCGAGCCGCTGGAGGCGCTGCACCTGGGCGGCGGCGCGCTCACCCTGCCGCGCTACCTGGCCGCCACCCGCCCCGGATCGCGGCAGCGGGCGGTCGAGCTCGACGGCGCGCTGACCGAGTTGGTCCGCGAGTACCTGCCCTGGCCGGAGGCGGCACTGCGGGTGGAGGCGGCGGACGCCCGGCGGTACCTGGAGCAGTCCCCGCCGGACAGCGCCGACCTGGTGGTCGCCGACGTCTTCGGCGGCTCGCGCATCCCGGCCCGGCTGACCTCGGTGGAGTTCGCCCGGGCGGCGGCGCGGGTGCTGCGCCCCGGCGGGACCTACGCCGCCAACCTCGCCGACGCCGCGCCACTGGACTTCGCCCGGGCGCAGCTGGCCACCGTCCGCTCGGTCTTCACCGACGTCTGCCTGATCGCCGAGCCCTCGGTGCTGCGCGGGCGGCGCTACGGCAATCTGGTGATCGTCGCGGCCGACCGTCCGCTGCCGGTGGCCGAGCTGGCCCGGCGCGCCGCCGCCGACGCGTTCCCGGCCCGGGTGGTCCACGGCGACCGGCTGGACCTGCTGGTCGGCCGGGCCCGGCCGGTCACCGACGCGACCGCCGTCGCCTCCCCGCCCCCACCGGAGGGCGCGTTCAGCCTGTGACCGCCTGCTGGTGAGCGCCTGCCGGTGACCTTGTGACCTTGTGACCGCCTGCCGGCGGTCGGCCGGTCGTGGCCGTCAGGTGTTGACGCGGGCCAGGACGAAACCGTCGTAGCCCTTGCTGCCGACCGTCTGTACCGCGGTCGCGGTCAGCCTCGGCTCGGCCGCGACGACCTCCAGGGCCGATCGGGTACCGGTGACCGCCGGGTCCTCGCCGGACTCGTCGAGCACCCGGCCGCCGCGCACCACGTTGTCCACGATGATCAGCGTGCCCGGTCGGCTCAGGTCGACTGCCCAGCGGACGTAGTGGGCGTTGTTCACCTTGTCGGCGTCGATGAAGACCAGGTCGAACGGGCCCAGACCGTCCGCCTGGAGCTGCGGCAGGCTGTCCAGCGCCGCGCCCACCCGGACCTCCACCCGGTCGGCGAGCCCGGCTGCGGCGATGTTGCCCCGCGCCACCTCGGCGTGCTTCGGCTCGTACTCCAGCGAGATCAGCCGCCCGTCCTCGGGCAGCGCCCGGGCCAGCGAGATGGTGGAGAAGCCACCCAGGGTGCCGATCTCCAGGATCGTCCGCGCGCCCTGGACCTGGGCCAGCAGTTGCAGCAGCTTGCCCTGCGGCGCGGAGACCGCGATCGGCGGCAGTCCGGCGGCGTCGCTCGACGCCTGCGCGGCCTCCAGCGCCGGATCGGTGAGAGCCAGGGTCTCGGTGAAGTAGGAGTCGACGTCATTCCAAATGTCGTTCGCGCTCATGGGTCCGATGCTCCCTCTCGTTCCTGACGGGATGTTCGCGTGCGCACGCAACCTATCGCGCACCGCCGACAGTCGGCCGAGAAGCGCTCAGAACGGGCGGCGACCGGTCCCACGGGACGTCCGTCGGGGGTGTCTACCATGGTCACCATGCGCCTCATCGGAGAGATCGACCCCGCCCGCCCGCTGCTCGTCGTCGCCGTGGCGCAGGAGGCCGCTCACCTCGACTCCGGGCTGCCGGTGCTGCTGACCGGGATGGGCAAGGTCAACGCGGCCACGGCGGTGGCATCGGCGCTGGCCGGGGCGGTACGACCGGCCGCGGTGGTCAACCTGGGCACCGCCGGGGCGCTCAAGCCGGGCTGGTCCGGCACCCACGAGGTCCGCAGCGTGCTCCAGCACGACCTGGACTCCGCGGTCCTGCGGCTGCTCACCGGCGAGACCTTCGGCGCCCCGTTGGAGCTCGACGCGACGGCTGGTTCGGCCGGTCCGGTGCTGGCGACCGGGGACCTCTTCGTCTCCGAGGAGGCCGCGCGGCAGCGCCTGGCCGAACACGCCGACCTGGTCGATATGGAGGGCTACGCGGTGGCCACGGCCGCCCGCGCCGCCGGGGTCCCGGTGCGCCTGGTCAAGCACGTCAGCGACGATGCGGGCGAGGGCGCGGCCAGGACCTGGCTGGAGTCGGTCGATGCCTGCGCGATCCTGCTCGCCGCCTGGGTCCGCGACAACCTGGGCTGAGGCTCCACTGGCCGGCTGCCGGGTCCCACTCACGGTTGCGGTCAGGCGTGTTCGGCGGCGATGCGGAAGACCGGGAAGCCGGGGGCGATGTCGCGCAGGGTGCTCTCCGGGGAGTCGGCGTTCACGTCGCCGAAGAAGAAACCGACCTCCCAGGCCCAGCGCCGCAGGTACTCGCGCAGGACCGGCGACTTGTCGGCGTCGGGGAGCTCGACGGCGTGGAAGGCCTCGACCCGGCGGCCGAGGCGCAGCTCGCCGCCGCCCGCGGCGCGCATGTTGCGGACCCACTGGGTGTGGCCGCGCGGGGCGACCAGATAGCGCTCGCCCTCGAACGTCAGCAGGTTGACCGGGGTGGTGCGCCACTCGCCGGACTTGCGGCCCCGGACGGCGAGGGTGCGTGAGTCGAGGACGCTGATGCCCAGGCGGGTGAGGGTCCGCATGATCCGGGTGGTGACGCGGTCGCCGAGGACCATCAGGGTGCCGGTCGGGGCCATCAGACGAGGCACGGCGGGCTGGGCGGGAGCGGGCCCGGCGGGGGTCGGCTGGGTGGGGGCGGACTCGGCGGGGGCGGACTCGGACATGGGGGCTCCTCCGGTGCGGATGCGGCGGGCGTGAGTGGAGATCTGATTCGAGAGCAGTGCTCTCGTTTGCTTGGTATTGACTATGACGCGATCAGTGGATCGAGTCAAGAGCAGTGCTCTCGTTTTGATGCGGCGCTCTCGTATGTGGCAGACTGCTGGCATGGCAGCTATCAGGACCGCCCGTGAGCGGGCACGCGAGGAGCTCACCCGCGAGATCAAGGCGGAGGCGCGCAGGCAACTGGGCGTCGAGGGCGCGCAGAAGCTCTCCCTGCGCGCCGTCGCCAGGGAACTCGGCATGGTCTCCTCGGCCCTCTATCGCTACTACCCGAGCCGGGACGACCTGCTCACGGCCTTGATCATCGACGCCTACGACGCCCTCGGCGAGCAGGTCGAGCAGGCCGTCGCCGCCGTCCCGACCGCCGACACCCGCGCCCGCTGGGTCGCCCTGTGCCATGCCGCCCGCGCCTGGGCGCTGGCCAGCCCGCACGAGTACGCCCTGGTCTACGGCACGCCGGTGCCCGGCTACAGCGCGCCGCAGGAGACGGTCGTGCCGGCCGCCCGGGTGCCGATGGTGCTGATCGCGCTGCTGGACGACACGGTCGGGCGGTTCGAGCTGGAGGCCGCCCCCCGGCCGCTGCGCGGCCCGGTCGCCCAGCAGATGGCAGACCTGGCCGCCCAGTTCGCGCCCTCGCTGAACCCGGTGCTCGCGGCCCGGGGGGTGGCCGCCTGGGCGCAGCTCTTCGGGTTGATCAGCTTTGAGCTCTTCGGCCAGTTCGTCGGCTCGGCCGACCCCGCCGACGGCCTGTTCGACTATTCCGTCGAGGACCTCGCCGACCACCTGGGCCTCGGCCCCGCCGTGGGCGGGGACGGCCGGGCCCAAAGCTGACGGTTCGGCTCAGGGTCGGCGCTCGGGCTCGGGGCTGACGGCCGGGCCCGGGGCCGCCGGGCGCCGGCGCTCGGGCTAGGGCTAGGGCTAGGGCTAGGGCTAGGGCTAGGGCTAGGGCTAGGGCTTGTGCACCCGGTAGGCGTCCTCGGCTGCCTCCACCACGGCCGCCAGGTCTCCGCCCGCCGAGGCGGTCGCCACCGCGGCCACCGCGCCCTCCAGGAAGGGGGCGTTGCCGAAGCGCACCGGGAACGGCAGTCCGTGCGCCTCGGCGTCCGCGAGCAGGTCCCGCACCGCGGCGACCGCTCCGCCCAGGTCGGCCAGCACGGCGACGCCCAGGCCCTGGTCCACGCCGCGCATGGCGGTCACGATCCGGGTCGCGCTGGTGCCGATGCCGCCGTCCAGGGTGCCGCCGGCCGTGGCCACCGGCCCGGGGTCGCCGGTGCCGAGCAGGGCGACCGCCATCCGGGCCACCGCCTCGGCCACCGCCTGGCTGTGCGCGACCAGGACCACCCCGACCCGGTCGAGCGCGGGCAGCGGCACGGCCCGCAGCGTCTGCGCGGCGGTTCCGTGCTCCGGGCCGGGTTCCGACTCGGGCCGGTCCGAGACGTCGGCCCGGTCCGCCTCGTCCGAGGGGTCCCGCACCGGGCGCAATGCCGCTGTCCGGGTCTGGCTGCCCATCCCTGTCGCCTCCTCGCGCCGCTGGACCCGCTCCGCCGGGCATGGCCCAGGGTAGGACGGCCGAGGCCGGGACCGTCCGCGCCGCGCCAGGCGCGCGGGCCGACCGGGGGTCCCCTCGGCCAGGGGTGTGCACGGTGCTTCCGCAATTGTAGAACGTGTTCTAGCGTGGCCACCTGACTCACCGTCAGCATCAGTGGGAGGCCGCCATGTACCTGGACCACACGCCGGAGCAGCAGCGGCTCCGGACCGAACTGCGGGCCTATTTCGCCGAGCTGATGCCCCCCGAGGCGCACGGCCGGCTGAACGACCCGCGTCGGCAGAAGCAGTTCTACCGTGAGGTCAACCGCCGCCTGGGCGCGGACCGCTGGCTCGGCGTGGGCTGGCCGGCCGAGTACGGCGGGCGCGGGCTGAGCCCGGCCGAGCAGTTCGTCTTCTTCGACGAGGCCGCGCAGGCCGGCGTGCCGCTGCCGATCATGGCGTTGAACACGGTCGGCCCCTCGATCATGAAGTTCGGCACCGACGAGCAGAAGGCGTACTTCCTGCCCCGGATCCTGGCCGGGGAGCTGGACATCGCCATCGGCTACTCCGAGCCCGACGCGGGCACCGACCTGGCCGCGCTGAAGACCCGCGCGGTGCTGGACCCGGACGGGGTGGCCTACACCGTCAACGGCCAGAAGATCTGGACCACCAACGGCGACACCGCCGACTGGATCTGGCTCGCCGTCCGCACCGACCCGGCCGCGCCGCCGCACCAGGGGATCAGCATCCTGCTGGTCGACACCACCGATCCGGGCTACTCGACCACTCTGATCCGCACCCTGGCCGGACACGACACCACCGCCAGCTACTACCAGGACATCAAGGTCCCGGTCAGCCGCCGGGTCGGCCGGGAGAACCAGGGCTGGCGGCTGATCACCAACCAGCTCAACCACGAACGGGTCACCCTGGCCGCTCACACCACCATGGCCAACCGGGCCCTGGCCGAGGTCCAGGAGTGGGCCCGCGACACAGAACTCTCCGATGGCCGAAGGGTGCTGGACCTGTCCTGGGTACGCGGGCGGCTGGCCAGAACGCATGTCCGGCTGGACGCCATGAGGCTGCTCAACTGGCAGATGGTGGACGCCGTCCAGCGGGGCGCGCTGACCCCGCAGGACGCCTCCGCGGTCAAGGTCTACGGCAGCGAGGCCCGCCGCGACGCCTACGCCTGGCTGCTGGAGGTGGTCGGAGCGGCGGGACCGCTGAAGGAGGGCTCCTCCGGCGCCGCCCTGCAGGGCAACCTGGAGCGCGGCTACCGCAGTGCCGTGATCTTCAGCTTCGGCGGCGGCAACAACGAGGTCCAGCGCGAGATCATCTCCTGGCTCGGCCTCGGCATGCCCCGGGTCCGACGCTAGTGTGCTGACCTGGAAGGTCGCCGGGTCGGCAGTTCCAGCGGTTGGGTGTGTGGTGACGTCCGTCCGATCACCGGGGGTGCGGTGGCTGAGCCTGTCCGTGTGCGCCGGTGATCTCCCAGTTGGTGCAGGCCGACGAGGACACCGTCCGGGACGTGATCCACCAAACGCAGGAGCGCTCCAGGCCGTTCCTGGACTGCGCGGCGGACGTCGCCGACATCCGGACAGTGTCGGTGGTCCACGGAACAATCGTCGCTATGGAAAAACGAATCTTTGAACTCGCAGGCGCGGCCCTGTTCGTCGAAATCTCCGGCCACGAGGCGCTGCCGCCGCTGCTGCTGCTTCACGGCGGCTTGGGGAGTACCGCTGACTTCGCTGAACTCGTGCCGCTCCTCACCGACGATTACCGGGTCATCTGCATGGACAGTCGAGGGCACGGACGCTCCACGCGGGGCGACGTGCCGTTGAGCTATCAGCGTCTTGAACAGGACGCCCTCGCCGTCCTGGACGGACTCGGCATCACGCGCGCGGATGTGATGGGGTTCAGCGACGGCGGCATCACCGGCCTGCGACTCGCCGCGCATCACCCTGACCGGGTCAGGACGCTGTTCACCATCGGTTCGGACTGGCAGTTGCCGGAAGCGAGCCGTGCGCTCAGTTCGCAGGTCACTCCGCAGTGGTGGCGTGACCGCAACCCGGACGGCCCGTACTCCGAGGCCGCCTACGCCGAGAAGAACCCGGAGCCCGACTTCGAGCGGCTGGTCACGGAGACCGTGGCCATGTGGATCGACAACACCGGCACGCCCGGGTACCCCGGCGAGGACGTTCGGACCATCACCGCCCCGGTCGTCATGATCCGCGGCACCGACGACCGTCTCTCCAGCCACGACCTCGCCAGCGCCCTGCAAGATGTGCTTCCCGGGGCTGAACTGCACGAGATTCCCGATGCCGGCCATGGGGTCGCCGCCAGCCGACCCGCAGAGGTTGCCACGATCATCCGCAGGGCACCCCGAAACCGAACCCCTGCCACCTAGTGCTCTGACCGCCGAGGTTCGCCGGGTTCACTGACGCGTATCGGTTGGGCGGGTGGCCGTGGGCCGGCGCCGGTGACAGTGCCGGTCCACCAGTCCGGTTGATCGGATTCGCGCCAGTGGACTTCCAGGAGTCCATGCGTGAGCCCTTCGGCCTTGTGGCGGCATGCGGTCTGCGCGGTGCCTGGCTCGGAGGTGAGCGCGGGATCGTTGAGAGCGCCGTCGACGATGCCCGAGGGGCCGGTGAGGTAGATCGCGTACCGCCACCTGTCAACGGTCCGGTGGAGCACGAGGGTCGTCGGGGTGCCGATGGTGCGCCGGTGCGGGCACGTTCCCTGCGCTGCGCGGCCAGGACATCGGGGTGGCGGGCGTTCTGCCGCTCCTGGTCGGTCAACCTGCGCACACGGACAGACTCAGCCGCCACACCCGCAGTGATCGGACGGACGTCACCGCACATCCAACCGCTGCAACTGCCAACCCGGTGAACCTTCCCGGTCACCAGCGGCGGGTGCCCGGCGGGAATTGTCGTGCCCCTGGGGTTGCTGTCCGAGTGGTCTCCGACGGAGTGATCGCGGACAGAAGGGCACAGCGCCATGCAACTCACGTCACACCTGCTGCCGGCGGACCGTGAGCGGGTCGAGGCCCGCCTGCGGCAGAACCTCATGGCCTGGCTGACCACCGTGCGGCCGGACGGGCAGCCGGTCAGCGTCCCGGTCTGGTTCCTGCTGCGCGAGGACGAGACGTTCCTGCTCTACAGCCAGCCGGGCAAGGCGAAACTGAGCAACATCGCCGCCAACCCCAAGGTGAGCCTGACCCTCGACGTCACCGACATCGGCCGGAACATCGTCCGCGTCGAGGGCACCGTCAGGCATGCCCAGGACGAGCCGTCCGCGGACAAGCAGCCGTTCTACCTGGCCAAGTACACCGAGCGGATCGCAGCCCAGTTCGGCACGGTCGAACGGTTCGCCGAGCTCTTCTCCGCCCCGCTGATCGTCACGCCGACGAAGCTCTTCAGTTGACCCCCGCTTCTCGTCCGCGCCTCGTCGCGGTGGACGGATTAGGCTGATCGACAGGACAGTCGGCCCCCGGGGTGGTGTCCTGGCCTGCGGAGACCGACGAGCCTTGGTTCAAGACAAGCCACGGTTCAAGACAAGCCACGGTTCAAGACGAGCCACACTGCAAACGGAGTGGATTCCATCATGGCAAGCACAGCCGCCGCACGTCCCGCCGACGCCTCCGGGGTCTTCAGCATCGGGGGAGACCTCCCGGTCAACCGCCTCGGTTACGGTGCCATGCAGCTGACCGGCGCCGGCGTCTGGGGTGACCCAAAGGACCCGGAGGAGGCCGTACGGGTCCTGCGCCGGGCCGTCGAGCTGGGCGTCAACTTCATCGACACCGCCGACTCCTACGGGCCCTTCGTCAGCGAGCAGCTGATCCGCAAGGCGCTGCACCCGTACGCCGACGGCCTGGTCATCGCCACCAAGGGCGGGCTCAGCCGCTCCGGTCCGAACGACTGGCGGCCGCTGGGGCGTCCCGAGTACCTGCGCCAGCAGACCGAACTGAGTCTGCGTCACCTCGGGGTGGAGCGGATCGACCTGTACCAGCTGCACCGGATCGACGCCAAGGTGCCGTTGGCCGAGCAGCTGGGCGAGCTGGTGCTGCTCCAGCGCGAGGGCAAGATCCGCCACATCGGCCTGTCCGAGGTGTCGGTCGAGCAGATCCAACAGGCCCGGAAGACCGCCGAGATCGTCTCGGTGCAGAACCTGTACAACCTGTCCACCCGTAAGTCCGAGGACGTGGTGGAGTACGCGGAGCGGGAGAACCTCGGCTTCATTCCCTGGTTCCCGATGGCCACCGGCGAACTCGCCCGGCCCGGGGGCCCGTTGGACGGAATCGCCAAGGAGCACGGGGCGAGCCCGTCCCAGCTCGCCCTGGCCTGGCTGCTGCGGCGCTCGCCGGTGATGCTGCCGATCCCCGGCACGTCCAGCGTGGCCCATGTCGAGGAGAACGTGGACGCGGCACAACTGACGCTCACCGAAGCCGAGTTCGACGCACTGAGTGGCGCGGTCTGAGCGAATCCGGTGGAGTCCGGCTAGAGTCCGACGGATGAGCCTCGACAATTCGGCGCGAACCGCGCGGACGATGTGGACCCTGTTCGAACCGCTGCACGCGGTGACCTACTTCGCCCCGCAGGCGGGTGCCGCGTTCGGGCAGGTGGGTCTGCGCGGGTTCTGGCGCGGGTACTTCGCCGGTCGGTCCGCGCCGCTGGGCCCGGTCGGACCGGGGCCGGTGTTCGCCGCGTTCTACGGGTTCGCCCGGCCGATGGTCGAGCGGGCGCTGCCGGGGGTGTGGGAGCTGGCCACCCCGGAACAGGCGCTCGCGGCCCGCGCGGCCGGTGCCCGGGCCGCCCTGAGCGACCTGCTCGGGGCGGCCTGGGCCACCGGTGCCGAGGTCGCCGAGGCGGCTCGGTTGTGCCGGGCGGCGGCCGAGGCGGCCGAGCTGACCGGCCGGGTGCTGGCGGCGGCGAACGCCGCGCTGCCCTGGCCGGACGACCCGCTGGACGTGCTCTGGCAGGCGGCGACCGTACTGCGCGAGCACCGCGGCGACGGCCATGTCGCGGCGTTGCTGGTGGCCGGGCTGGACGGCTGCGAGAGCCTGGTGTGGCGCGCGGCCGTGGACAACGAGCGGCGGCTGCTACAGCCCGCCCGTGGCTGGTCGGACCAGGAGTGGGAGGCGGCCGCGGCCAGGCTCACGGACCGCGGCTGGCTGCACCCGGACGGGCGGCCCACGGACACCGCGTTGGCCGCCCGGGCCGAGATCGAGACCCAGACGGACGCCCTGGCGGCAGGCCCGTGGCGGGAGTTGGGCGAGCCCGGGGTGGCCAGGCTGCTCGGCCTGCTGCGTCCGCTCGCCGAGGCGGCGGGCCAGTCGCTGCCCTATCCCAACCCCATCGGACTCTCGGCGCCGGGCGGTGTCGGCGGCGTCGGCAGTGCCGGTGGCGTCGGCGGCGTCGGAGACCGCTGAGGCCAGCTGTACTGCGAATGGTGGATGCGGCACGGCGTGGCCCTGCTGGACCCGGCGCTGACCGTGCTGCCCACCGGAGGGCTGAACGCGGACAGTCCGGCCGAGGGGCGCGGGTGCTCCGCTCCGGGCTGGGGCGCGGCCACCCGGGGCCGGAGCCGATCAAGGGCCACGTCCCGCACCGCCACGCCTTCCAGCTGTTCGCGCCGCCCGCCCCGGTTGCCGAGCGGTCCGAGCCTGGCCAGGGGCCGTCCGGACGGCCTGCGCGAGCGCTGAACCGCAGGTCCGGGCGGTAGGGTCGGATGGGGTGTCCCGGTACGGATCCCGACCTGGTGGCCGTACTCTGCTGGGGGAAGGGGGCAGGCGGCGCAGCGAGCATTCGGACATGCGCCCGCCGGACACGCGCGGTGGAGCAAGGAACGCTGGTCCAGGGCCGCTACCGGCTGCTCGGGCTGCTGGGCCGGGGCGGCATGGGGGACGTCTGGCGCGCCGAGGACGAGGCGCTGGGTCGCCAGGTCGCGGTCAAGTGCCTGCGGGCCGGGCTGGTCGAGCACGATCCGGGCCGGGCGCGGCTCCAACTGGAGCGGTTCCGACGGGAGGCACGGGTGGCGGCCGGGCTCCAGCACCCGGGGATCACCGTGGTGCACGACTTCGGCGACGCCGACGGCACCCCGTACTTTGTCATGGAGCTGCTGGACGGCAGCGACCTCGGAAAGCTGCTGGACGGCCTGCCCGGGCGGCGGATGCCGGTGAACCAGGCGGTGGACACCGCCCGGCAGATCGCCTCGGCCCTGGCGTACACTCATGCCCGCGACGTGATCCACCGCGACCTGAAACCGGCCAACCTGATCCGGACCACTGTCGGTGGCATCAAGATCTGCGACTTCGGCATCGCCCGGCTGCGCGGCGGCGGGGGAGCCACCTCACGCTTTGGCTCGGGCGGCAGCCCGGTGGGCACGCCCCGCTACATGTCGCCCGAGCAGATCAACGAGGACGACCTCGACGCCCGCACCGACCTGTACTCCTTCGGCTGCGTGCTCTACGAACTGCTGATCGGCCAACCGCCGTTCACCGTGGGCGATCCGCTGGTGATCATGCTCGACCACCGGGACACCCCGCCCCGCCCGCCGCGCGAGCTGCGCCCGGAGATCCCCGAGGACCTGGAACGGATCGTGCTGGCGCTGCTGGCGAAGGACCCGGAGGACCGGCCGGCCGACGCGATGACGGTGCTGCGCTCGCTGAACGCGGTGGCCCACCCCCGGCGGCGGGCGGGCGGTCCGCTGCCGCCGTGGGCCGAGCGGATGGGCCCGGTGCCGGTCACCCTGGTCCGGGTGACGCCCGAGGCCAGGGGCGTGGCCGAGCTGACCCGCCGCTGGCCGAGGGCCGCGCTGCCGTTGCCCCCGAGCTGAACCGACGCCCCGTCGGACCGGTGAAGGCGCTTCTGGGATTGTGAACTGACGAACAGTCAGAATATCCCTTCCGGTCTCGCCCCGGCTGCGCCATGCTGCCGGGCATGAGGACGGAACTCAGCGACCGGCTCGGCATCGAGCACGCCATCTTCGGCTTCACGCCCTTCCCGGCGGTGGCCGCCGCCGTCACCCGGGCCGGGGGCCTGGGCGTGCTCGGGGCCGTCCGCTACTCCCACGCCGACGAACTGGCCCGCGAGCTGGACTGGATGGACGCCCAGGTCGGCGGACTGCCGTACGGGGTCGACGTGGTGATGCCGACCGGTACCGTCCAGGGGGTGGGCGTGGCCGAGGTCGAGGCGATGATCCCGGAGGGCCACCGCGCCTTCGTCCGGGAGACCCTGGCCCGGTACGGCGTCCCGGAACTGCCCGGGGACCAGGCCGGCGGCTGGCGGATCACCGGCTGGATGGCCGAGGTCGCCCGGTCCCATGCCGATGTCGCGCTGGAGCATCCGATCCGGTTGCTCGCCAGCGCCCTCGGCCCGCCGCCCGCCGACATCGTCGACCGCGCGCACGCCGCCGGGGTGCTGGTGGCCGCGCTGGCCGGGAGCGCCCGGCACGCCCGGCACCATGCCGAGGCCGGACTGGACGTCGTGGTCGCCCAGGGCTACGAGGCCGGGGGCCACACCGGGGAGATTGGCACCATGGTGCTGGTCCCGGAGATCGTCGCCGCGGTCGCCCCGCTGCCGGTGCTCGCGGCCGGCGGGATCGGCACCGGCGCGCAGGCCGCCGCCGGGATCGCGCTCGGCGCGCAGGGGGTCTGGCTGGGCTCGATCTGGCTGACCGTCGCCGAGTCCGAGCTGGCCTCGCCGGTGCTGCGGGCCAAGCTGCTGGCGGCCGGCTCCGGCGACACCGTCCGCTCGCGCGCGCTCACCGGCAAGCCCGCCCGCCAGCTGCGCACCCGCTGGACCGACGCCTGGGAGCAGCCCGGCAGTCCCGGACCGCTGCCGATGCCGCTCCAGGGGTTGCTGGTCGCGGACGCCGTCAGCCGGATCCAGGCGTACGAGGCACTCGAGTTGATCGGCACCCCGGTCGGCCAGATCGTCGGCCAGATGAACCAGGAGCGTCCGGTGGCGGCGGTGATGGACGAGCTGACCCGGGGCTTCGAACGGGCGGTGGCCCGGCTCGACCGGATCTCCGTGAAGAACAGCCGCTGTCAGGAGGACAGGTGACCATGACTCAACTCCATTCGTCAGAGCCCGGGTTCTGGGCGCAGGCCGCCGCCGCTCCGGACCGTCCGGCGTTGGTGGCGCCGGACGGTGCGGTCTGGCCGGCCGGCCGACTGCTGGCCGCCGCCAACCAGTTGACGCACGGGCTGCGGGCGGCCGGACTGTCCGCCGGGGACGCCTTCGCCGCCGTCCTGCCGAACGGGCCGGAGCTGTTCGCCTGCTATCTGGCCGCCGCCCAGGCCGGGTTCTACCTGGTCCCGGTCAACCACCACCTGGTCGGACCGGAGATCGCCTGGATCGTCAGCGACAGCGGGGCCTCGGTGCTGATCGCGCACGAGCGCTACGCCGAGGCGGCCACCGCCGCCGCGGACGAGGCCGGTCTGGCCAAGGAACGGCGCTACGCGGTGGGCGACGCGGCCGGGTTCCGCGACTACGGCGACCTGTCGGCCGGGCAGCCGGACACCGCTCCGGACGGGCGCACCAGCGGCTGGGTGATGAACTACACCTCCGGCACCACCGGTCGTCCGCGCGGCATCCGCCGCCCGCTGCCCGGCCGTCCGCCGGAGCAGACCCCCCTCGGCGGGTTCCTCGGCATCTTCGGGATCACCTCCGGGGGCGGGCAGGTGCACCTGGTCTGCTCACCGCTGTACCACACGGCGGTGCTTCAGTTCGCCGCCGCCTCGCTGCACCTGGGGCACCTGGTGGTGCTGATGGACCGGTGGACCCCGCAGGGCATGCTGGAACTGATCGACCGTCACCGGGTGAGCCACACCCATATGGTGCCGACCCAGTTCCACCGGCTGCTGGCGCTGCCGGAGCCGGTCCGGGCCCGCTACGACGTGTCCTCGATGCGGCACGCGATCCACGGCGCGGCGCCCTGCCCGGACCACGTCAAGCGGGCGATGATCGACTGGTGGGGCGAGTGCGTCGAGGAGTACTACGCGGCCAGCGAGGGCGGCGGGACCTTCGCCACCGCCCGCGAGTGGCTGGAGCGTCCGGGCACGGTCGGCCGGGCCTGGCCGATCAGCGAGATAGCGGTGCTGGACGACGAGGGCCGGCCCCGCCCGCCCGGGGTGCTCGGCACGGTCTACCTGAAGATGAACACCGGCGGCTTCAGCTACCACAAGGACGAGGACAAGACCCGGCAGAACCGGGTCGGCGGATTCTTCACCGTGGGCGACCTGGGACTGCTGGACGCCGACGGCTACCTCTACCTGCGGGACCGCAAGATCGACATGATCATCTCGGGCGGGGTCAACATCTACCCGGCCGAGATCGAGTCCGCGCTGCTGTCCCACCCGGCGGTGGCCGACGCCGCCGCCTTTGGCATCCCGCACGACGACTGGGGCGAGCAGGTCAAGGCCGTGGTCGAGCCCGCCGAGGGCTTCGAGCCCGGACCGGAGCTGGCGGCGGACATCCTGGCGCACTGCGAGCGGCGGTTGGCCGGGTACAAGCGTCCGCGCTCGGTCGACTTCGTGCCGGAGCTGCCGCGCGACCCCAACGGCAAGCTCTACAAGCGCCGGTTGCGGGACCCGTACTGGGCCGGGCGGGACCGGCGGCTCTGAGGCGGGCACCGCCGAAGACCTGCGCTGTCCCGGGCACGTTCCCAAGGGGGTCTCCGCCCGCGCCTGGCCCGACCATCCGGCCTGGATGCGTGCCTTCCTGGAGGTGCTCCGCGCCAAGGCCCCGGTCCGCCGGGCCCGCCGGCGGCTCAGACCCGGCGCAGGCCGCGCAGGACCTTGCCCTCGGTGGACAGGACGGCATCGGAGTAGTCGAACCGCGGGGTGTCCGAGAACATCAGCCACAGGTACTTGAGGTTCTCCGCGAACCAGTACGCCGGGGTCAGGTCGCCCAGGCGCATCCCCGGCACGGTGACGTCCCCGGCGATCGTGTAGCCGCCGGGGACGCGCTGGTGGTCGCGCATCGCGGTGAACCAGCGGTAGCCGGTCTGCCGGTAGTAGTCGTTCCGGGTGGCGCGCCACAGGTCGAAGGACGCGTTGGGGTACTCCGGACGCAACTGGTTGCCCTTGTCCACCGCGCTCAGATCGGTGAAGTCCAAGGTCTCCGGCAGCACCGGGTGGACGTCCAGGGCGTCGGTCCAGGAGCGGTAGTAGGCCGCGCCGTGCACCGGGTCGCCGCCCTTGGCCAGCAACCCGGCGTAGAAGGCCGCGAGTTCGGACTGCCGGTCCGGTCCGGCCGGCTCCCCGGTGCGGAAGTCCACCGAGCGGAACCACAGCCGCCCGGAGGTCTGCACCGCCTGGTACTTGAGTGTCAGCGCGGTGAACTCCGCGTGCCACTGCGCCAGCTGAGTGTCACCCAGAAGCGCAGCGCCGCCCCAGAAGTACTCGTAGAAGGAGTCCACCGGGGGGTTGGGCGTGCAGCAGAGCGAGTCCAGCCAGCGGCCTGACTCAGCGTCAATGGTTCCGGCCAGCAGGCCGATCGAGCTGCGACGGTCAAGTACCGCGCGGTAGGCGCGCATTGAGGCGTCGTAGTAGCGCGAGTCGCCGGTGAGCCGGGAGAGCAGGCCGAACTCCATGACGCTCGTGCCGGCCTCGGCCAACGGCACGCTGGTGCCCCGGACCGCGCCGGTGCGCAGGTTGACCAGGGTGTACGGGATGCCGGTCGGGGACTTGGTGAACGCCGGGAGCAGCCGGTCGGCGAACTCGCGGGCGCGGGCCAGCAGACTGCTGCGGCCGGTCGCCTCGAAGCCCGCGAGCAGGCCGCCGACCACCCGGATGACCGCCTCAAAGACATGCGTGTCGGCGTTCTGCGCCGGGTCCAGGTTGGCGTCGATCCAGTCGCAGCTGCGGGTCAGCTCCTGGTCCAGGCCCATCAGGAAGAGCGTGTCCAGGGCCTCGACCATGGACAGCCCGAAGGTGTGCCCGGCGGCGAAGAAGTCATGGCGGCCGCCGCTGACCGGCCTCACCTCGTCGTATCCCCAGGCGTGGTCGCAGTAGCCCTGCCAGCCGTGCAGGTACTCGGCCCGCACCTGGGCGGCCACCGTGGCGGGCGAGGGCATCACCACCTGGTCGTCCGCCCGCGCCGGGGCCGCGGTGAGCAGCAGCGCGCCGGCCGCGGTGCCGGTGGCCGAGCCGAGCAGGGAACGTCGCGAGAGCTGCCGAGTCGGCTCGGCGGAGAGGTTCTTGGCCATGGTTCCAGCACGTTAGCCTCGGGCCGTTGGGCTTCCGGCCAGCCCCGGGCAGGGCGTGGCGTTCGTCGTACTAGCTCTGAGCTGGGACGATGATGGCCGGTCCGGACACCGGTGGTCACTCGAACGAGTGAGACGGGTGGGCTCGGCGCAGTAGTGGCAGCCGAAGGCCGGCTCGGCGCGGCGGGAGGCCGGGAGGCGGAGGCCGGGAGGCGGGAGGCGCGGGATGGCGGAGCAGCTGCGGCACGCGGAACAGGTGATGGGCACCGTGGTGTCCTTCGACGTCCGCGACGCCGGGACGGGTGATCGGCGGGCCGGGATCGAGGCGGCCCTGGGCAGCGCCGTGGCGTGGCTGCACCGGGTGGACCGGGTGTTCTCCACCTACCGTCCGGACAGCCAGATCAGCCGACTGGGCCGGGGCGAGCTGGCGCTCGTGGACTGCGATCCCGAGGTCGCCGAGGTGCTGGCCCTGGGCGAAGCCGCCGAACGGGCGAGCGGCGGGGCGTTCAGCGTCCGGCCGGGCGGTGCGCTGGACCCGTCCGGGGTGGTCAAGGGCTGGGCGGTGGAGCGGGCCTCGGCGCTGCTGCGGGCGGCGGGCTCGGCGCGGCACAGCGTCAACGGCGGCGGCGACGTGCAGACCGCGGGCGAGCCGGAGCCCGGGCGGCCGTGGGGGCTGGCGGTGGCGCACCCGCTGCACCCCGGCGGGTTCGCGACCCTGGTCCGGGGCCGGGACATCGCCCTGGCGACCTCGGGCACGGCCGAGCGCGGCGAGCACCTGCTGGACCCGCGCACCGGTCGTCCGGCATCCGGCGGCCTGGCCTCGGTCTCGGTCGTCGGAGCCTCGCTGACCGCCGTGGACATCGCCGCCACCAGCGCGTTCGTGCTCGGTCCGGCGGCCCGGGGCTGGTTGGAGCGGCAGCCGGGGCTGGAGGGCTTCGCGGTGCTCGCCGACGGCCGGGCCTGGTGGACGTCCGGCTTCAGCGCGTACGCGCCACTGCCGGACGCCACCGGCTGACCGACCGGTCAGCCGGTGGCGGTCGGCTCGGGCTACTGCTTGGCCCGGAGCGCGGCCGTGTGCTGCTTGATCTGCTCCCGGGTCAGGTAGCTGTCGGTGTACTCGAAATCCTTGAGCGTGGCCGGACGCCGCAGCTGGAAGCCGGTGCGGACGAAGTCGTCCCCGGCCGTGGCGTTGAGCAGCCAGTTGGTCATCACCCGGACCTTGGCCACGTTGGTGCGCAGCGCCATCAGGTGGTAGCCGCGCGCCACGCCCTGCGCGGCCACGCCCTTGAGCTCGATGCCGAGCGGCTTGGAGACCGCGTCCGCGCCGCCCAGGTCCACCACCAGGCCCAGGTCCTTGTGGTAGTAGGGCCGCATGGAGTGCCCGCGTAGCGCGGCGGCCACGTTGTCGGCCGCGGTCTTGCCCTGCCGCTGCGCGTGCTGCGCGGTCGGCGGGCAGACCGCGCCGCCGCCCTTGGCCAGGTCCGGGACGGCGGCGGCGTCGCCGAGTGCGAACACCCCGTCGAACTGCGGGACCCGCATGTCGGCGGTGGTGGCCAGGCGTCCGCGCACGGTCTCCGCGTCCATGGTGCCGATCAGCGGGCTGGCGGCGACCCCGGCGGTCCAGATCAGCGTCCGGCAGGGGATCACCCGGCCGTCGGTGAAGGTCACCGTGTCCTCGGTGACCTCGGCCACGGACACGCCCAGCGAGACCTGGATGCCGCGTTGGCGCAGGATGTCCAGGGCGTCCCGGCCGAGCTTGTCGCCCAGCTCCGGCATCAGCTTGGGGGCGATGTCGATCAGGTGCCACTTGATCAGGTTCGGGTTCAGCCGGGGGTAGCGCTTGACCGCCGAGCTGGTGACCCGTTGCAGGCAGGCGGCCGTCTCGGTGCCGGCGTAGCCGCCGCCGACGACGACGAACTGGAGCCGGGAGATCCGCTCCTCGTGGTCGGTCGCGGCGTCCGCCAGGTCCAGCTGGCTGATCACGTGGTCGCGCACGTAGGCGGCCTCGGCGAGGGTCTTGATGCCGCGCGCGTAGTCGGTCAGCCCGGGGATGTCGAAGGTGCGGGTGACGCTGCCCGGGGCCAGCACCAGGTAGTCGTAGTGCTCGTCGATGATCTCGTCGGTGATCTTCCGGATCACGCAGACCTTGGCCTGCGGGTCCACCCCGATCGCGCCCCCGGGGATGATCCGGGTCCGCCGCAGCATCCGGCGCAGCGACACCGCCACCGACTGCGGGGTCAGCACCCCGGCCGCTACCTGCGGCAGCAGCGGCAGGTACAGCTCATAGCTGAACGGGGCGACGATCGCGATGTCCGCCTCGCCGGGGGTCAGCTTGTGTTCGAGCCGTCGTGCGCATTCGACGCCGGCGAATCCGCCGCCGACCACCAGGATCCGAGGTCGTTCCATCCTTACCGTCCCTCACAGGTTGTGATCAGGTCGTGATCGGGGTCGCGGTCGACGGCCTCCGGTCGCCGCGCCCGTCCGGACGCGTCGGCACGGAGCCGCCACGGCTCCCGGGCGTCTCCTGCCCGCCACCCTTCCACGCACTCCCCGGGCTTGCCACCGGTGGCGCGGAACCGGCGGGCGACCGGTCGGCGCTGACGCACTGGGTAGGGTGGGGCGCATGCTGCGTGAGGTGCGGGCGGTCCGCTATGTGACCGCCCTTCGGGAGGGCGGGTCGCTGCCGGGCCTGGTGGCCGGGGACGACGACGGCCTGTACGTCGCCAAGTTCACCGGCGCCGCCCAGGGGCGCAAGGCGCTGGTGGCCGAGGTGGTCGCCGGGGAGCTGGCGCGCCGCCTCGGCCTGCCGGTACCGGAGTTGCTGCGGATCGAGGTGGACCCGCGGATCGCCCTGGGCGAACCCGAGCAGCAGGTCCAGGAGCTGGTGCAGGCGTCCGCCGGGACCAATCTGGGCATGGGCTTCGTCACCAGGGCCTTCGGCTTCGACCCGCTGGCGTTCCCGGTGGACCCGCTGCTGGCCGGACAGGTGCTCTGGTTCGACGCGCTGATCGGCAATGTCGACCGGTCCTGGCGCAACCCCAACCTGCTGGTCCGTGACGGGGCGCTGTGGCTGATCGACCACGGCGCGAGTCTGATCTTCCATCACAACTGGCCGCGCGCGGCGGCGTCCGCCCGCAGGCCCTACGACGCGGGCGACCACGCGCTGCTGCGCTTCGCCCCGGACCTGGCGGCGGCCGACGCGGCACTCGGCGGCCTGGTCACCGACGAACTGCTGCGGGAGGTGCTGGCGCTGGTGCCGGACGTCTGGCTGGTGGACGAGCCGGGCTTCGGCTCGGCGGACGAGGTGCGTGCGGCGTACGCGGAGCAGCTCGGCGCGCGGGCCGCTGGGCCCCGCGACTGGCTGCCGGAGCTCGCCGCGTGAGCGCGCCGGTGGTTTTCGAGTACGCGCTGGTTCGGGTGGTGCCCCGGGTCGAGCGCGGCGAGCAGCTGAACGCCGGGGTGCTGGTCTACTGCCGCCCGGCCGGCCTGGTCCGGGCGGTGATCCGGCTGGACGAGGCGCGGCTGCTGGCGCTGGACCCGCGGGCGGACCTGTCGGCCGTGCGGGCGGCGCTGGCGGCGGTCGCCGCGGTGTGCGCGGGCGGCCCGCCGGCCGGACAGGCGGCGGTGGACGATCCGGGACGCCGGTTCCGCTGGCTGACCGCGCCGCGCAGCACCGTGATCCAGCCGGGCCCGGTGCACTGCGGACTGACCACCGACCCGGAGCGGGAGCCGGAGCGACTGCTGGAGCGGCTGGTCGGCTGACCCGCGCCGCCCGGAGCGGGTCCTTGCGTGCGCGGACAATTGCGGACGCGCGGTAGTGTGGAGGGATGAGCGTACCGTCCGATCCCGCCGCCCCTCAGTCCGAGGCAGGCCAGTCCGAGGCAGGCCAGTCCGGAGCAGGCCAGTCCGAGGCAGGCGGGTCAGCGGCGGCTGGGTCCCCGGCCGAGGGTTGGCGGGCGCTGGCCGCGCTGCACGCCCGGGTCGAGGGCGAGATCGAGCGCGCGCTCCAGGCCGCCCACGGCCTGAGCGTGAGCGAGTACGCGGTACTCGACGCGCTCTCCCGGGAGCGCGACTGGCACCTGCGGATGCAGCAGCTCGCGGACGCGGTGGTGCTCAGCCAGAGCGCCACCACCCGGCTGGTCACCCGGCTGGAGGCGGACGGGCTGCTCAGCCGGCGGCTCTGCGCGACCGACCGGCGGGGCATCTACACCGAGGCGACCCCGATCGGACGGGAGCGGCTGGCAGCGGCCCGGCCCACCCACGACGCGGCGCTGCGCGGCGCCCTGGCGACGGCCGGGGAGGTCCCCGAGCTGGCCCCGCTGGTCCGCGCGGTGACCGCGGTCGCCCACCGGGCGGACCGCTCCGACCTGGACTGTTAGGCTTGCTCAGCGTGACCGCGAAGCCGATGATCCCTGATGTCCTTGCCGCCCGCTACGCCTCCGGCGAGTTGACCCGACTGTGGTCCCCCGAACACAAGGTGGTCCTCGAACGGCAGCTCTGGCTGGCCGTGCTGAAGGCCCAGGCCGACCTCGGCATCGACGTGCCCGAGGGTGCGGTCGCCGACTACGAGCGGGTCGTCGACCAGGTCGACCTGGCCTCCATCGCCGCCCGCGAGCGGGTCACCCGGCACGATGTGAAGGCCCGGATCGAGGAGTTCAGCGCCCTGGCCGGGCATGAGCAGATCCACAAGGGCATGACCTCGCGCGACCTCACCGAGAACGTCGAGCAGTTGCAGATCCGACAGTCGCTGGAGCACGTCCGGGACCGCACGGTGGCGCTGCTGGTACGGCTGGCCGCGCTCGCCGCCGAGCACAGCGAGCTGGTCATGACCGGCCGCTCGCACAATGTCGCGGCCCAGGCCACCACCCTCGGCAAGCGCTTCGCCTCGGCGGCGGACGAGATCCTGGTCGCCTTCCAGCGGCTGGAGGAACTGATCGCCCGCTACCCGCTGCGCGGGATCAAGGGCCCGGTCGGCACCTCGCAGGACATGCTGGACCTGCTCGGCGGGGACCAGGACAAGCTGGCCGAGCTGGAGCAGCGGGTGGCCGGCCACCTCGGCTTCCAGCAGGCGCTGACCAGCGTCGGCCAGGTCTACCCACGCTCGCTGGACTACGACGTGCTGTCCGCGCTGGTGCAGCTCGCCGCCGGGCCCAGCAGCCTGGCCAAGACCATCCGGCTGATGGCCGGGATCGAGCTGGTCACCGAGGGTTTCAAGGAGGGCCAGGTCGGCTCGTCCGCGATGCCGCACAAGATGAACACCCGCTCCTGCGAGCGGGTCAACGGCCTGGCCGTGGTGCTGCGCGGCTACGCCTCGATGGTGTCCGAGCTGGGCGGCGACCAGTGGAACGAGGGCGACGTCTCCTGCTCGGTGGTCCGCCGGGTCGCCCTGCCGGACGCCTTCTTCGCCTTCGACGGCCTGCTGGAGACCTTCCTCACGGTGCTGGACGAGTTCGGCGCGTTCCCCGCCGTCATCGCCGCCGAACTGGACCGCTACCTGCCGTTCCTGGGCACCACCAAGGTGCTGATGGCGGCGGTGCGCGTCGGCGTCGGCCGGGAGACCGCGCACGAGGCCATCAAGGAGCACGCGGTGGCCTCCGCCCTGGCCATGCGCGCGGGGGTGCGGGAGAACCAGCTGCTGGCCCGCCTCGGCGAGGACGAGCGGATCCCGCTGGACCTGGCCGGGCTGCGGGCGCTGCTGGCCGACCGGCTGTCGTTCACCGGCGCGGCCTCCGCGCAGGTCGCCGAGGTGGTCCGGCAGGTGGAGGCGGTCGCCGCCAGGTACCCGCAGGCGGCGAAGTACACCCCGGGCGACATCCTCTGACCTGCTGACCTGCTGACCCGCTGACGAACCGCTGGTCCGCTGGTCCGCCGGCCTGCTGAACCGGTGAATCAGGCGTGCGCCGTCGCCGGGGCTACTGTGCCCCGGCGGCGGCGCGTCGCATCATCGGGGGAGCGGCGTGCCGGTCCGGCGGCCCGCCGGTCCAGCGGTGAGTGAGGACAGCCCATGACCACGATCGCCTCCCCGCCCGAGCCGCTGCCCGCGAGCGGCCTGGCGTTGGAGCTCAGCCTGCCCTCCGGGCGGCTGCCCCGGTCGCTGGACCACCCCCGGGGGCGGCAGATCAGGGAGCAGCACGACGCCTGGTTCCGGACCCGGATCGCCGGGGTCGGCCTGCCGGCCGAGCGGCGGCTGTTCGCCGAGTGCGAGGGCGTCAGCCTGATGTGCCGAGTACTGCCCGGTGCGGACGCCGATCGGCTGCTCGGCATCTGCCTCGCCGCGTCGGTGCTGTTCCTGCTGGACGACGTCACCGACGGTGACTCGGTCGAGACCGGCCGGGCCGACCAGTACCTCGCGGTGCTGGCCGGAGCCTCGGCGGACGGCGGCTCGACCCATCTGCGGCTGCTCGGGCAGACCCTGGAGCGGGTCCGCCAGGGGGTCGCCCCCCGCCTGTGGGACCGTTTCACCAGCGGCTTCTCCGAGGTGGTCCGGGCCGCCGCGGCCAAGTCCCGCGCGCCGGTCGAGGACTATCCGGGCTATCTGGCGGTCCGCCGCGCGGACGCGGCCTTCGACCTGGTCGGCGTCGCCATCGAGCACGGCCTCGGGCTGGAGCTGGAACTCGATTCGGGGGACAGTTCGCGGGAAAGGGAGTTGGCGGCCTTTCACGACGCCTGCTTCGAGCACACCATCCTGGTCAACGACCTGCTCTCCTATCGCAAGGAGTATGCCGCCGCCGAGCCGATGAACGCGCTCAGCGTGCTGCGGCGCACCGAGGGGCTGACCCTCCAGGACGCCGTGGACGAGCTCTGCCTGCGGTTGCGCGCGGCCGAGGACGCCTACTTCACCCGGGCGGCGGAGCTGGACGCCGGGTACGGCGACGCCCATCCCGCGCTGCGACCCTATCTGGACGCCTGGGGGCAGATGCTCAGCGGCAATCTGGCCTGGTCACTGGCCTGCCCGCGCTACCACGGCCCGGACGGCGGCTGGATCGGCGACCCGGCCGGCGGGAGCGGTGGCCTGCCGGTGCGGATGGTGCTCCACCCGGACCGGACGCTGTTCCGCTGACAGGGGATCAGTCACGGCGATCGTGCCGGGTGACTTGATGTGGCAGTGTCAACTATGCGGAAGGTGGTCTGCTGCTTGCCCGAGGTCCCTTGCCGTACCTGGGTCGACCACGGCATGATATTTCTTTCGATCATGGTCTAGACCACACAGGTTGTCCGGGGGAGCGGCGTGGCCGGCACGGACGTCAGAAGCGGGCGCGCGCCGACCGGAGCCAGGGGTCGTGCCCTGCCGCCGGTGCTGCGCCGGTCCGCGCACCACGGCCTGGTGCTCCTGGCCGCGGCGCTGAGCGTGCTGCTCGCCGGAACGGTGCTCGCCGGACTCGCCTCGATCGCCGGTTCGGCGGTGGCCGCCGGCGTGGACAGTGAGCTCACCGCGAACCCCGCCGCCTCGATCGGGGTGAGCGCGGTCTTCGCACCCGGCGGGACGGCCGCGGGCGACCGGGCGGTGCGTTCGGCGCTCGATCGGGCCCTCGGCCCCGTCCCGGCGCACACCTACCTCGCGCTCTTCGGGGCCACCCCGATGGAGCTCGCGGCCGGGCCGGGGCGGTCGCCCGCGACCGGCTCGGCCAGCCAGGTCCTGGTCCATCTCGCCGCCACCGAGGGCGCGGCAGCGCACGCCCGGCTGATCGCCGGGGCGTGGCCGACCGGGGCCGGCGACGCCACGGACCAGACCTTCGACAGCCTGCCGCCAACCGCCCCGGGGAGCGGCGGCGGCGCGAACCCGGTGGTCGACGTCGCCGCGCCGCAGGCACTCGCCAAGCGACTGAACCTGCGCGTCGGCACACTGCTCCCACTGACGAGCGTCTATCAGCGCGGCGCCACCGTCCGGGTGACCGGGATCTACCGGGCGACCGCGACCGAGCCGGGGTTCTGGCCGTCCCTGTCCGGGGACCCGAACGACCCCAACCACGTCGCGGACAGCATGCTGATCGCCGCCCCGGCCGAGCTGACCGGCACGGCGGCGTTCAATGCGCAGATCATCGCAGACTGGCAGGCCATCCCGGTGCTGTCGAAAGTGACGACAGGTCAACTCTCGTCACTGGGGGCTAGAGTGGCGTCCCTCAACGGGAGCGACACCGACCTCTCGGTCTACCGCGGTCGGCCCCCGTCGCTGGCCGACACCAGTATCAACACCCAACTTCCGTCGATCATCGCCGCGTTGGGACCCTCGACGGTGGTGGCCCGCTCCGCGCTCTACCTGCCGACCGCGCTGCTCGCGACCCTGGCGCTGATCCAGCTCACCCTGACGGCACGTCAACTCGCGGAGCACCGAAGGTCCGAGTTGGTGTTGCAGCAGATCCGGGGAGCCGGTACCGCCCGACTGCTGGCGAGCGCCGCCGGGGAGTGGCTGCTGCTGGTGCTGCCCGCGGCGGTGTGCTCGCCGTTCCTGGGCGGACCCCTGCTGCGCGGGCTCGGCCGGCTCGGCGTCGGCGTCGGGCCATTGCCGGCCGGCACCGTCGGCGCGGCCGCCTGGAGCGCGGTCGGGCTGACCGTGGTCGTGCACGGCACGGCCGCGCTGGCCCCCGTCGTCCGGGCGGTCTCCGGGCGGGACGCGGTGGCCCGGACCCGGCTGCGCAACGCCCGCTCCGCCGCCGCCCAGCGGATCGGGGCGGATCTGGCGCTGCTGTTGGTCGCGGTGATCGGCTACCTCCAGGTCCGGCACTACCACGCGGTGCAGGTCGGGCTCTCGGTCGATCCGGTGCTGGTGCTGGTGCCGACGGTGTCCACGCTCGCCGCCGCGGTGCTGCTGCTGCGGCTGATGCCGCTGGCGTCCCGGGCGCTGGACGCCTTCGGCCGCCGCAGCCGGGGCCTGGTGCTGCCGCTGGCCGGTTGGCAGTTGAGCCGCAGGTCGGCCCGGAACGCCGGTCCGGTGGTGATGATGTGCCTGGCCGTCGCCGTGGGCTCGCTCGCGACCACCGCCGTGGCCTGCCTGGACTCGCTGGCGCGGGACCAGGCCGGCTTCTCCGTCGGCGCGGACGTCGCGGTCCAGCCGGTGACCGGCGGCTACGACCAGACCCTGCTGAACTCCGCCTACCGGTCGCTGCCCGGGGTCACCGGCGTGAACCCCATGACACTCACCTCGGTCACGGTGAACGCCAACGACGTGGCCGAGATCGTGGGCATCGACACCACCCCGGTCGGCTCCGGCGCCCCGGCCCCGCCACTGCCGACCGCACCCCCCGACCTCACCGGCCCGGACTACCGGGCCCGGCTGGCCGCGCTCGACACCCCGCTGCCCGGCTACGGGCTGCCGCTGCCCGAACTGACCGCCGCCGGGGCCGGGCCCGCCCGGCTGTCGGTCACCGAGACCCTCAGCGCCCCCACCCCGACCGGGGCCGCGCCGACGCTGGCGGTCACCCTGGAGGACGGGCAGGGGCTGACCGAAACCGTGTCGGCGGTGCTGCCGGTACCCGACGGCGCGGAGCACACCGTGACACTGCCGGTCGCCACCGCCGGCGGCCGACTCACCGGCCCGGTGCGGGTGAGCGGGATCAGCCTGGCGACCGCGCCCAGCCAGAACCCGGTGCCGACGTTCCGGCTCACGCTGGCGATCGACAGCCTGACCGCCGACGGAACCGCGATCACCCGCCTGCCCGCCGGGCTGACCTGGAGGGACCGCACCATGGACGCCACGGTCGCCAGTTACGGAGCCTGCAAGAACCCGAGCGTCGCGCTGTACCAGGGCCAGCCGGGAGTCTGCGCACTGAGCACCCCCGGGGCCGGGGGGCCGCTGCTGCGGGCGGTGGTCTCCACCGGAGGGTCCGGCACCAGCACCGGCGGCGGGCAGGTCGACCTGTCTGCGGAGCCGGACGACACCGCGGCGGCGGTGCCCGCGCTCGCCGACGACCTGTTCATGCAGAGCGGCCACTACCGGGTCGGCGACCTGGTCAACGCCGACCTCGGTGACGGGCACGGCCTGTCGATCCGGATCGTCGGCGTGGTCCCGGCCGTCGGCGGCGTCGACCACGTCCAGCCCCACCTGCTGGTCGACCAGCGGGTGCTGGCCGCGAACGCCGCTCAGACCGGCGAGGCGCAACAGCCGGTCAGCCAGTGGCTGCTGGCCAGCCGCGACCCGGCCGGCACCGCCGCCGCCATCGGCAGGGACCCGCGACTCGGCCAGGCGCGGACCACCGCGCAGCTCGACCGGCAACTGCGGGCCGACCCCGTCCGGGCCGGGCTGCGCACCGTGCTCGCCCTGTGCCGACTGCTGGCCCCGGCCTTCGCCGTGATCGGCTTCACCGTCTACGCGGTCATCTCCACCCGCGAGAGCCGCCGCGAGTTCGCCCTGCTGCGCGCCCTGGGGATCCGCAGCCGCGGGCTGGCCACCCTGCTCTGGGCCGAGGAGTTGGGCGTCGCGCTGTTCGCGGTGGTCCCCGGAGCGCTGATCGGCGCGGCCCTGGCCGTCGCCATCCTGCCCGACGTGGTCGTGGACGACAGCGGCGGACCACCGTTCCCGCCGCTGCGCACCGTGGTCCCCTGGGGCTCGGTGGCGTTCGGCGCCCTGGTCACCGCCGGTCTGATCTGGCTGGTCGTGGTGTGCCTGTCGCGCGTGCTCGCCCGGGTCGACCTGGTCCGCACCCTGCGGGCGGGGGAGGACGGGTGAGGCCGGGCGCGCTGTTCACCTTCGCCCACCGCGAGCCACGCGGCGACCTGCCGCTGCTCGGCTGCCTGGCGACGCTGGTCGCGGTGCTCACCGCGCTGGCCGCGGTCGGGCCGGCGGCCGTCGGCCGGCTCCAGGACGACGCGCTGTGGCAACGAGTGGCGGCCTACCAGCGAAGCGCGCCACTGCTCAGTGTGAGCGCCCAGCTCAACGGCCCGCCCGCCGCACCCGGAGCCGGAGCAGCTGGGCCGTCGCTGGTGACGACCATGGACGGAGCGGCCCGGGGGCTGCTCATCGACGGCGGAGGCCCGCTGCTCACGGGGGTGTCCGCGCAGCGCACGGTCCTCGACTACCAACCGCTGGCGGTCACCTCCGCGCTGCCGGCCGGGACCGCCTCGGCGCTGCTCAGCCCGTACTACGTCTCCGACGTCGGCAGCCAGGTGCGCTACGTCCAGGGCCGGCCGCCGGCCGCCGACACCCCCGCGCACGGACTGCCGGAGATCGGCGTCTCCCAGTCCGCCGCCTCGGCGCTCGGGTGGCGGGCGGGCGAGACGGTCGCCACCGCCGACCTCAGCGGCCCGTCGAACCAGGTGCGCTTCTTGGTCAGCGGCGTCTACCAGCCTCTGGAACGCGGTGACGACTTCTGGACCACCGAACCCGAACTGGGCCGGCCGGTGCGGTCCCTCGCGGCCGGCGGTCCGGCGATCTCGGTGGGTGTGGTCCTGGGCGCGGACGGCCCGGACCGGATCGCCGCGCTGGTCCCCCAGCCCACGGTGCGCTGGGAGTACCGGCTGACGCCGGGGCCGGACACGGTGGCCCGGTCCGACCTGCTGGTCGACGCCCTGGACGGGTACAGCCAGACGCTCCAGAGCGACCAGTGCGACGGCTTGGACGCCAACGGCGAGCCGGTGTGCGGCATCGGCGGCGTCCAGCAGTCCACCGGATTCACCGTGAACGACCAACTCACCCCGCTGGTCTCGGACTTCGGAACCGAGGTGGCGCAGTTCCAGGCGCTCGCGTCGTTCGCGGTGGCCTCACTGGTGACGATCGCCCTCGCCACCATGGTGGTGTCGGTGCGGCTGCTGCTGCGACGGCGCGGCAGCCACCTCGCGCTGCGGCGCTCCCGGGGCGCGTCCACCACCGAACTGGTGCTGACCCGGATGATCGGCGCGACCCCCGTGGTCCTTGCGGCCGGAGCCCTCGGCTGGTACCTCGGCCTGGCCGTGCGCCCGCACGGGAGCTCCGGGCGGCCGCAGTCGCTGCCGGCCCTGGCGGCCACCGGCGCGGCGTTGCTGCTGGTGCCGCTGCTCACCTGGCACGCGGTGCGGGAGCCGAGGACCGCGCTCCGGACCCGGCGGCGCGACCCCGCCCGGAGCCGCCGCCAGGTCGTCGAGGGGACGGTGCTGCTGCTGTGCGTCGCCGGGGTCGCCACGCTGCGGCTGCGCGGCAGCAACGGCAACGGCTCCGGCGCGGATCTGCAACTCAGCGCCGTGCCGGTGCTGGTGGCACTCACCGCGGTGCTGGTGCTGCTGCGGGTCTACCCGCCGGTGCTGCGCCTGCTCGCGGCCTGGGCCCGGCGCGGCGGCGGCGCGGTGGCCTTCGTCGGGCTGCGCCGCGCCAGCCGGGACGCCCCGTCCACCAGCCTGGCGCTGTTCGTCCTGGTGCTCACCCTCGGCACCGCCGTGTTCGGCGGCCTGATCTCCAGCACCCTGCGGGCCGGGACCGAGGCCGGCGCGCGGTGGAACAGCGGGGCGGACGCGGTGGCGATCGCCCCCGGGAACGTCCAGCCCGCCACGGCGGTGGTCGGCGTCGGCATCCGGGCCCGGGTGCCCGAACACCTCGGCCGGGTGGTGCTCACCGACACCGGCGACGGGACCGGCTACCCGAGCGTGGACGTGATCACCGTTGACGAGGCGCGACTCGCCGCCGCCGACCCCGGGTCGCCGCTGCTGCGGGCGCTGCGCCCGCTGGCCGCCGCCGGGGTCGTCCGCGGCGAGGTGTCCGCGCAGGTGCCGGCGCTGTTCGGCCCCGGGATCGCCGTCCAGCGGAGCGGGAGCGTCTTCACGGTGGCCGGCGACGCCCTGGCCGGCGGACCGGCCGGGGTGTCGGTCAGGGCGGCCGGCACCCTGGACGCGGCCGAACTGGACGATCCCGTGCTCGGGCCGCTCGCCGGCCGGATCCCGCCGGGCACCCCGCTGATCGTCACCGCCGCGACCACGGTCCCGGTGCCGATCCTCGAAGCCGACGGCAGCACCGCGGTCCTGCTCTACGCCGACCCCGGCACCACGCCGCTGGCCCTGCGGACCGCCGCCGAGTCGGTGCTCGGCCCGGGCGCGGCGGTGGTGCTGCGCTCGGACGAGCTCGCCTCCCTCCGCGACGACGGCCTCACCCGGGGCGTGGACCGGGTCTACGGCGTCGGCGCGGCGGTGGGGGTCCTGTTCGCCCTGCTCGCGGTCACCCTGGAACTGGTGCTCACTTCGGCCGAACGCGCGCGCACCAGCTCCTACCTGCGCACCCTGGGCATGGGCGGTCGGGCCGCGGCCGGGTTGCAGATCCTGCAACTCACCCCGCTGGCCGTCGTCGCGGCCGTCGGCGGGGTACTGCTGGGGGTGCTCGAACCACGGGTCCTGGGCTCGGCGCTGAAGCTCAGCCAGTTCACCGCGGGGCCGACCGAGCCGGCCCTGCACACCGACTACCGGCTGACCCTCGCCCTGGGCGCGGGCCTGGCCGTGCTGGTACTCGCGGCGGCGGCGGTCGAGACCGCCGTGGCCCGGGTACGGCGTCTGGCGTCCGTACTGAGACTGGGGGACCAGTGACCATCGACAGCGGCGTGAGCGCGGGGCCGGACGCGGAACCCGACCTGGCCGAACTGCGGCGCAGAGCCGCAGCGGCGAGCCTGCCGGAACGGGAGGAGGGGCTGATCGTCTGCGACAACCTGGTCCGGATCTACCAGACCGAGGGCGTCGAGGTGCAGGCCTTGCAGGGCCTCGACCTGGTGGTCGCGGAGGGCGAGCTGGTCGCCGTCATCGGGGCGTCGGGATCGGGCAAGTCCACCCTGCTCGGCATCCTCGCCGGGCAGGACGTGCCCACGGCCGGCTCCGCCGAGGTCGCCGGGCACGACCTGCTGACGATGAAGCGGCGCGACCGGCTGGCCTACCGCCGGTCCACCGTCGGCTTCGTCTGGCAGCAGACCGCGCGCAACCTGCTGCCCTACCTCACCGCGGCCGAGAACGTGATGATGCCCATGGCCTACACCGGGGTGCGGCGCGGGCTGCGTCGGGGCCGGGCCGAGGAGCTGCTCGACCTGCTCGGCATCGCCCACTGCGCCGACCGCCGCCCCGAGCGGCTCTCGGGCGGCGAGCAGCAGCGGGTCGCCATCGCGGTCGGCGTCGCCAACCGACCGAGGGTGCTGTTGGCGGACGAGCCCACCGGCGAACTGGACACCGCCACCAGCGCGGAGATCTTCGACGCGCTGCGCCGGGCCAACACCGACCTCGGCGTCACCGTCGTCATCGTCACCCATGACGCCCTGGTGTCCGAGCAGGTCCAGCGCACGGTGCGGATTCGCAACGGCCGCACCTCCACCGAGGTGCTGCGCCGCACCGACACCGCCCACGACGGCAGCGAGCAGCACACGGCCGAGGAGTACGCGGTGCTGGACCGTAGCGGGCGGCTGCAACTGCCCAGCGAGTTCACCGAGCAGCTGAACATGCGCAAGCGGGTGCGGCTGGCGCTGGAGGCCGACCACATCGGCGTCTGGCCCGACGCGGCCGCCCGGTCGGCCGTCCCGGAGCAGCCGACCGGCGACAGCCACGAGGACGAGGACGAGCACGAGGGGGACCGATGAGCAGCGGCACCGAGACCGCGGGCGACACCACAGCGGCCGACCCGGGCCAGGCCATGGTGCGGGTCGAGGGCCTGCACCGGACCTTCGGTAGCGGCCCCACCGCCGTGCACGCGCTGCGCGGGGTGTCCCTCACCGCCCGCCGGGGGGAGCTCACTGCGCTCCAGGGCCGCTCGGGCTCTGGCAAGACCACTCTGCTCAACCTGCTCGGCGGGCTCGACCGGCCCAGCTCCGGGCGGATCACCGTGGACGGCCAGGACCTGGGCGGGCTCGGCGAGGAGGGACTGCTGGCGCTGCGCCGCGACCGGATCGGCTTCGTCTTCCAGTCCTTCGGCCTGATCCCGATCCTCACCGCCGCCGAGAACGTCGGCGTGCCCATGCGACTGCGCCGCACCGCCGCCGCCGAACGGGAGCGGCGGGTGGCGGAGCTGCTCGCCCTGGTCGGCCTGAGCGACCACGTCGACCAGCGTCCTGGGGAGCTGTCCGGCGGCCAGCAGCAACGCGTCGCCATCGCCCGCGCCCTGGCCAACCAGCCGGTCCTGATCATCGCCGACGAGCCCACCGGCCAGTTGGATGCCGACACCGGCCGGGCCGTCATGCGGTTGCTGCGGGCGGTGGTCCGCAGCGAGGGGGTCACCGCGCTGGTCGCCACCCATGATCCGCAGCTGATGGAACTGGCGGATCGGACACTGGAACTGAGGGATGGTCAGATGGTCGAGGACTGATCCCGCAGTGTGAAGGTCAGGGTGACGGTTTGCGGCACTCGATCAGGAACCGGGCGCTGTGCGCGAGGAACGGCCCCTGCGTCCGGATCCGCTCGTGCAACTGCTCCAACCGGTCGCGGTACCGCTCGACGGTGAAGCCGGGGACCATCCAGATCACCTTGCGCAGGAAGTAGACCACCGCGCCAATGTCGTTGAACTCCATGCGCAGCCGCTCCGAGCGCAGGTCGGTGACCTCCAGGCCGACGGCCTCGGCGGCGGCCACCGCGTGGTCCGGGTGGCGGCCGTTGTGGCGCTCCAGCGGCTGCTCGCCGAGGAAGTACTCGATCAGCTCGAACACGCTCGACGGGCCGACGTGCTGGGCGAAGTAGCGGCCGCCGGGGCGGAGCACCCGGGCCACCTCCGGCCAGTCCACGGCCACCGGGTGGCGGCTGGTCACCAGGTCGAAGGCGGCGTCGGCGAACGGCAGCGGGCCGTCGTGGTGCACCACGACGGCCGCGCCCAGCGGGCGCAGCAGCTCGGTGGCGCGGGCCGCGTTCGGCGGCCAGGACTCGGTGGCCACGGTCACCCTGGGCAGTCGGGGCGCCCCGGCGAGCACCTCGCCGCCGCCGGTCTCCAGGTCCAGCGCGGCGGTGGCACCGGCCAGCCGCTCGCCCATGGTGCGGGCGTAGCCCCAGCTCGGCCGCTGCTCGCTGGCCCGGCCGTCCAGCCAGGAGAAGTCCCAGCCGTCGACGGAGACGGTCTCCGCCTCGGCGATCAGGTCGTCGAAGGCACGTTGTGCTGGCATCGTCCGATCGTCCCATCGGGGTGATGGGACCGGCCAGCGAATTTGGGCCGACCGGTCCCATCACCCCGTTCCTCGACCACTCCGCCGGGTCAGACCGCCGCCGGGGACTCCCAGAAGCGGACGGCGGACATGCCCCCGGTCCGGGCGAAGGCCTGGGCGGCCAGGGCCGGTACCGGCGGGGCCGCGTTGCGCAGCAGCGTCGCCTCGTCGTAGCGCAGGCAGTCGCGGTGCCAGACATGGATGCCGGACATCCAGTCCCGCAACTCCTGGGCGTAGTCCTCCAGGATCTGCCGGGCCTCCGAGGAGAGGTCGAAGTCCCGGTACAGCGCCGGTAGTTCGACCCCGGTGGCATGCTCGAACTGGCGCATCCGGCTGGTCATCAGGTCGTTGACAATGGCCAGCGCCTGGTGCCGGTCGCAGTCGAAGAAGTTCTCCACCACCAGCACGCAGTTGTGGATCTCACCCTCGAACTGGATCTCCTTCTGGTACGAGAACACGTCGTTCATCAGGCACGCGTAGTCCGCCGCCGCGTTCTCCATCGCGGTGACCGCCCGCGAGCGGTAGACCTCCGGCGGCACGGTCCGGCCGTGGGCCAGCCGGGACAGGCTCATGGTCAGCTCGGAGCCGAAGGTCCGGCGTCGCATCTCGATGTAGTCCACCGGGTCCGGGACCCGGTTCTCCTTCTGGTTGGCCAGCTCCCACAGCCAGCTGTTGACCATGTTCTCGATGGCGGTGCGGAAGGCGGCCCGCGCGTCCGGGGTCATCGGGCCCGCCGTCCGGCTCCACAGGTCGCACAGGCCGCGCTCCATGCCGTTCACGGGCACCAGGTCGGGCGCGCCGGCGTCCAGCGGCATGCAGGCCAGCAGCCGCTCGGTGCAGGCCCTGGCGGCGGACAGGTCGGGGGTGCGGCCGAAGAGCACCGGGTAGACGTCGTCCCCGTAGGTGCCCCAGGCGAGCCACGCGGAGGACAGGTCAAGCTCCTCCGGAGAGGCGTCGGGATGGATTCCGGCCGCGCACAGCGGCAGGTCGATGTCGCGCAGCCGGGCCTCGTCCCAGACCTGTGGGACGTCGTCGTAGATGCCCACCTGGCGGCCCCACTCGGCGGTGTGGTCCCGGGCGGTGTCCAGGTGCGGGCTCTGCCTGGCGGTGAACGGCAGATAGAAGTCCGGCAGTTGGAGATGCCCAACGGGCCGGAACGGGACGTGGGAGTGGGCCCGCAGCCGGAGCGGCAGGGTGGCCGCGATCGAGGGGAGCAGCCGGGCGGCCGAGGTGCCCAGCCCCAGCGGGCCGTCCAACAGCCGGTCCACCGCGGCGGAGCCGGCCGGGACACCGCCTGGGCCGCCGCCGTTCATGTAGCGGCTGGAGCGCAGGTGCCACTCGTGGCCGCCGGACTGCCAGTCCTGGAGCCCCTTGGCGTAGCCGAGCACGTCGGCGCAGGACTTCGGATCCAGGCCGTGCTCCAGGAACAGCGGCCCCAGTTCGGTGAGCACGGTGTGCTCGAACTGCATCAGCCGGGAGGTGAGCAGGTCGTTGACGGCCTCGGCGGCCTCCTGCGTGGTGCAGCCGAGGAAGTGCTCCAGGACCAGCACACCGTTGGCCATCTCGCCCTCGTCCTCGACCTCGCGCTGGTACGAGAAGAGGTCGTTGCGCAGGTGCACCCCGTCCGAGAAGGTGTCCTTGAGCACCCGCAGCGGGCGGCTGGCGGCGATCTCCGCCGGGATCTCGGCGCGTACCGCGTGCTCGACCAGTCCGGCCGACCAGGGCGCGCCACCGACCTTGCGCCGCATCTCGATGTACTCGACCGGATTGGAGATCCGGTTCTCGTTGATGTTGTTCAGCTCCCAGAGCGACTCCTCCAGCAGGTGCTGGGTGCTCTCGGCGAAGCGGGCGCGCCAACTGGGCGACATCGCCGGGACGGTGCGGACCCACAGGTCGGCCAGGCCGGCCTCGACCTGGTTGGTCGGCTCCAGCCCGGACATGTCGCCGTCCAGCGGCATGAAGGCCGGCAGCCGGTCCAGGTAGGCCTTGGCCCCGGCCATGTCCCTGCTGCGCTTGAAGATGTCGAGGAAGTGGTCGTCGAAGAAGAAGACCCACACGTACCAGTCCGTGATCAGGGCCAACTCGTCGGCGTCGCAGTCGGGATGGGTGTAGGCGCAGAGCAGCGCGTAGTCGTGCGCGTCGAAGGTGGCCTCGTCCCAGATGCCGGATCCCTCGATCATGGTCATCTCGCGGGCCCACGCCTTGGAGTGGTCCCGGGCGCTCTTCAGATGCGGGTTCAGCCGTGCCGGGTACGGCGTGTAGAACTCGGGGAGCTTGAACGGTTGCGGCATCTACGCCAGTACCTTCCAGGTGGATGTTGACTGAAATGACGTCAGGGGACTTCTGTGGGAGGGCTGGTGGCTACCGGATGGCTCGATCACCGTAGGCCGGGCCGGGGGCGCGGACAACGAAGTCGGGGCGGTGCCGCTCGTACCGGTGAATTCGACGCCGTTCGAGATTGACCGGCGCAGAAGCGGGCAACCTCTTGCGCCTGGGGTGAGGTGTTTGTGGAGAGATTGTGCAGAACGCCCTTCGCCAACCCCCTGTGCAGGGAACTCTTCGGCGATAGGCTCCTGTCGTGGCAGAACAGATAAAGCTCGCGGCCGGTGCCGGGCTGCTCGAACGCGAGGCCGAACTCCGGGTCGCCCGGCTGGCGTTGGACAGCCTGGCGGCTGCCGGCGAATCCACCGGGGCGCGTGGTCGGCTGCTGGTGTTCACCGGGGCCGCCGGACTGGGCAAGACCAGCCTGCTGGCCCGGGTGCGCGAGGAGGCCGCCGCCAGGGAGCTGCTGGTGCTGTCCGCGCGCGGCGGCGAGCAGGAGCGACTGTCGGCCTTCCAGGTCGTCCGCAACCTGCTGCACCCGCTGCTGGCCGAGGTCGGTGAGGAGGCCCGGCGGGCGATCCTGGCCGGCTGGTACGAGATCCTCGCGGTCGCGCTCGGACTCGCCGACGACGGGGTGGCCCCGGTGGCCGCGCCGGACCCGCAGGGCATCCGGGACGGCCTGGACTGGGTGGTCACCAACCTGGCCGTCTCGCGCGGGCCGCTGGTGCTGGTGGTGGACGACGCGCACTGGGCTGACGCCGAGTCGCTGGCCTGGCTGGCCTCCTTCGCCTCCCGGGTGGAGGACCTGCCGGTGCTGCTGGTCTTCGGCTACCGGCCGGACGAGCTCCCGGCGGGCTCGGAGGCGTTCCAGGCGATGGCCGAGCGCGACGGCGGCGGCCCGCTCGGACTGTCCGCGCTGACGCCGGAGGCGGTCGCGGTGATGGTCCGCGAGATGTACTCCGCGCCGAAGATCCAGGCCGCGTTCTGCCGTGAGGTCTGGGCGGTCACCGCCGGAAACCCCTTCGAGACGGTCGAGTTGGTCACCAAGGCGCAGGAGCGCGGGCTGCCGCCGGTCGAGGCCTCCTGTCCGCTGCTGCGCGAGGTCGCCGCCGCGACCAAGGGCAGCGGTCTGGTGGCCCGCTTGGAGCGGCTGGGCCGGTCGGCCACCCGGCTGGCCCACGCGGTGTCCGTGCTCGGCATCCACACACCGCTGGACCTGGCCGCCTCGGTGGCCGGGCAGACCCGGGCCGAGGCCGCCGACGCGGTCGAGAAACTGCGCCTGGCGCGCATATTGACCGGGCATCAGATCCTGGAGTTCGTCCACCCACTGATCGCCACCTCGGTCTACCGGAGCATCCCGGCCGAGCAGCGCACCGAGTTGCACGCCCGGGCCGGATGGGCGCTGCTGGACGCCGGACGCGGTCCGGGGAAGGCGGCCCGGCACTGGCTTGAGGTGCCACCCCAGGGCGACGACGCCGTGGTCGAGCAACTCCGTTCGGCGGCAAGGCTGTTCATGAAGGCCGGAGCGCCCGAGACGGCCCAGCGCTGCCTGGACCGGGCGCTGCGCGAGCCGCCCTCGCCGTTGCAGCGGGCCGGAGTGCTGTTCGAACTCGGCTACTCCACCCTGTTGTACGACCCGGTGGCCACCGCCGGGCACCTGCGCGCGGCCCTGGCCGAGGAGGGGCTGGCGGAGGAGCTGCGGCAGAGCATCATCGTCCGGCTGGCCCAGGCGCTGGCGCACAGCAACCGACTGCTGGAGGCCGCCGAGACCACCGCCGACGCGGCCAAGTCCGCCGAATCGCACCAGGCCTGGCTGCGGTTGCAGGTGTGGAACCTGATGTGGTGCGCCTTCGACGCGGACGAGCGCGGCTCCGCCGCCCGGTCCGCCCGGCTCGCCGCGCTCGCCGAACGGATCGAGGCCGAGCGGGACCGCTCGGTCGCCGGACGCTACATCCTCGGCCTGCGGGCCTGGGACGCGGTGGTCCGCGGCGAGTACAAGGACACCGTCACCCACTACGCGGACCTGGCGCTGGAGGGCCGCGGCCTCACCTGGACCGACGAGGAGTGGGCCTTCGAGGTACCACTACTGACCTGCCTCACCTACATGTACACCGACCAGCCGGAACGCTGCGAGCAGCTGTTCGCCAAGGGCATCGCCGAGTTCGAGGACGCCGGCTGGCGCGGCGCGCACCTCTCCTTCGCGCACACCATCCTCGGCTACGCCCGCTACCGCTACGGCAACCTGGCGGACGCCGAGGGCCGCGCCCGGCTCGGGCTGGAGATCGCCAACCGCGTCGGCGAGGGGCTGCCGGTGCACTGGTACGCGGTCGGGACGCTGATCACCGTCCTGGTGGCGCGCGGCAGCGTGGCCGAGGCGGTGGCCCTGGCCGACCGCTACGACTTCCACGCCCCCTACTCGGCGGCCGTGGTCTTCCCCGACGCGCAGACCGTGCGCGGCGGGATGTTGCTGCTCGCCGGCGACCCCGGGCAGGCGGCGGCGGAGCTGGTCGGCGCGGGCGCCCGGCTGGACGCGCGGGAGATGTCCAACCCGGGGTGGTGCAGCTGGCAGCGGCGGCTGGCCCGGGCCCGGGCCGAACTCGGCGAGGCCGGGCCCGCCCGGGAGTTGGCGGCGGACGCGCTGGTGCGGGCCGAGCGCTTTGGCGCGGACTCCTCGGTCGGCATGGAGCTGCGCTCCTGTGCGAGATTCGCCGAGGGCCAGGAGCGGCTGGCGCTGCTGGAGCGGTCGGTGACGGTCCTGAGCCGCTGTACCGCGCCTTTCCCGCAGGCGCTGGCCCGGCTCGACCTGGCCCAGGCGCTCCGGGCGGACGGCCAGTCCGACCGGGCCCGTTCGGAGTTGACGCGGGTGCTGGAGCTGGCCGAGGAGTGCGCCGCCACCGCGCTCGCCGAGCAGGCGAGGATCGAGCTGGCGGGGTCCGTCCGATGAGCCGTCAGCGGTGCTTCCGGATCGTGCCGCGGCGTCCGCGGCCGGCCTACCGGGGCCGGTCCTGTGTGCGCTGGTCGGCGCCGGCCCGCCAGGGTCGGCGTACCTGCTGGTACTGACGCCGCCTCTGACTCCTCCCGGCTCCGGACGGGCCGGTCGCGGGCGAACGTATTGCTCTGTGGGACGACAGGTCTTCCTATGTGGACGCGCGTTGACCCTCTCTCGACCGCACTGCCATCCTGGCGCCATGAAGCCCGGGATCGCACTCGTGTGTTGCCGGTATGTCGACTTCTGTCGCCATGCCAGCGCCATCTGTGCCGCCCGCTGACCCGCGGTCCGCGTTGACGTCCAGCCGCTGACCCGCCGGGCCCGCTGGGGCCGTGCCTTCCGTCCTTGCGGCGGCCCTGCGGCCCTGCGGCCCAAACGGGCGGGCCCCGGCCGGACCCCCGTGCCCGCCCGGCGCAGCCGGCGCTCCCAGACCGCTCGCGGTGCCCGTCCGCGGCCTCCCGGACCCGGAGCCGCCGCCGACGCGACCCGCGACCCGCGACCCCAACGAACCGGATGAAGCACCATGACCGCATCCCAGCCCAATGTCGTCGTCGTCCTCACTGACCAGCAACGATGGGACGTGTGCGGGGTGACCCCCGAGCTGGAGCGGATCGCACGTGAGGGTACCCGGGTCGAGGTCGCGATCAGCCCGCAGCCGGTCTGCGGCCCGGCCCGGGCCGGTCTGCAGACCGGCTGCTACGCCACCGTGCACGGGGTGTTCCGCAACGGGCTGCCGCTGCCGAGCGACCTGCCGACGCTGGCCGGTTCCTTCGCCGCCGCCGGGTACGCCACCGGCTACCTCGGCAAGTGGCAGCTCGGGGGCGAGGACGGCGAGGCCGGCCCGGTGCCGCCGGAGCTGCGCGGCGGTTACCGCAGCTGGCTGGCCAGCGACCAGCTGGAGGCCACCTCGGACGCCTACCGGACCATCGTCTACGACGAGGACGGGCAGCCGGTGCGGCTGGTCGGCTACCGCTCGGACGCGCTGTTCGACGCGGCGGTGCGCTTCGTCGCCGACCACCACGACCGGCCGTTCCTGCTCTTCGTCTCGCTGCTGGAACCGCATCACCAGAGCGAGACCGACAGTTACCCGGCTCCCGATGGCTACGCCCAGTGCTACCAGGGCAGTTGGCTGCCGCCGGACCTGGCCGCGCTGGCCGACCCGAACGATCCGGCCGGCAGCCCGCACCGCCATCTGGCCGGCTACCTGGGTCAGTTGAAGCGCGTGGACGAGGGCGTGGCCCGGCTGCGGGACGCCCTGCGCAGCCTGGAGTTGACCGACCGCACGGTGCTGGCCTGGACCTCGGACCACGGCTCGCACTTCCGTACCCGCAACGACGAGTACATGCGGTCCGCGCACGACGCCTCGGTCCGGGTGCCGCTGGTGCTGACCGGTCCCGGCTTCAGCGGTGGCGGGGTGGTCCGGCAGCCGGTGAGCACGGTCGACCTGATGCCGACGCTGCTGGAGGCCGCCGGGGTGCCGGTGCCGGCCACCGTGCAGGGCCGGTCGTTCCTGCCGCTGGTCGGCGGCGGTACTGACCCGGGGCGTCCGGCTGAGGTGTTCATCCAGGTCAGCGAGTCGCAGGTGGGCCGTGCGGTGCGGACCGCGCGGTGGAAGTACGCGATCACCGCCCATGACGTCCACCCCTGGCACGACGCGGGCGCGGACCGCTATGCCGAGTCCGAGCTGTACGACCTGGACACCGATCCCTACGAGCTGGACAACCTGATCCGGTTGGAGTCGCACCGGCAGGTGGCCGACCAACTGCGGGTGGCGCTGCTGCGGTGGATGGAGCAGGTCGGCGAGAAGCTCCCACTGATCACTGACGCACCGCCACGCGACCCGTTCCAGAGGCGAGTTGACTCACGGGTGAGCGAACTACCGGTAGCCGGGGTGCGGTTCGGACACCAGTGAGCTCGCGGCGCTGAGCCCTCAGATGGTGACCGGGCCCTTGGCGGTGGCGAACTCCACGGCGATCAGGCCGGTTTCGTCCTCCTCGGCGTCCACCCAGGTCACATCCGTCTGTTCGAGCGGATGCTCGGCGGGCTGGCCCAGGAACTCCAGCACCGCCTTGGGGTCACCGGCGATGGACAGCCCCTGGATGCTGGTGGCGGTCCGTGGCGCGGCCGAGGGGATCTCCTGCGGTTCCACCAACCACTGGAGGAAGTAGGGGAGTTGCGGGTCCTCGATCAGCTCGCGGACGCCGATCTGCTTCCACCGCAGATCGAAGCCGTCCGGGCGGACCCGGTGCCCCTCGTCCGCGGCACGGCCGAGCCGGGACTCAACTGGCGCGATGTCGTCCACGCCCACCACCCAGCCCAGCCAGCCGCCGCCCTGGGCGGCCCGCTCGGCCACCGCTCGGCCGAACAGCGCGCGGTCGGCGGCGGGGTGGTCCAGCGTCGTGACCACCTCCACGTAGGTGTCCCCGGCCAGCGGCAGGACAAAGTTGCGCGTGCCGAAGCGGGGATGCACCCCGCCGTCGGTGAAGGACGCGCCCAGCGCGGAGCCGAGCCATTGGACGGTGGAGACGAAGCTGTCCCGTGCCACCGCGTAGGAGACGTGGTCGAGTCGCATGGCGCCATCATCACCGCGCTGACCTGCGGTTGACCGTCCGGGACGGTCGCCACGCCGGAGCCGGTGGCGAGGTTCGCGCGTCTGGCGGAGCCGGGGCGACGGTCCGGAAGCTCTGAAGAAACGATTTTCCAGCGCTCTCGACACGAAGCAAGCGGGGGTGGCCGGGGTGTTGACGACGGGTGTCCGTTGCGCGGCCCCGCGGCTTCCCCGGGGGTCTTGTCGCAGATCCGTCAACTCACTAGAGTCCTCGCCAAGCTGCCACCCCGGACCGGGGAGGCAGCGGGTACCACCTGCGTCGGACCTTCGCAGGCGCCATCCCGCTCGCGCGGCGTTCCTCGCTCGACCCCCGGTTCATCCCTGTCTGGAGGCAGTTCGTTGCGTACCGATTCGAAGCTCGCGACCACCCGCAGAGTCGCACTTCCCCTGCTCGGCACAGTCTCGTTGGCCATTGGCGGACTCCTCGCCGCCGTCCCCGCCGGAGCGGCGACCCCCGCCGCCGGTGTCTCCTGGGTCCGTTCCTGCGCCGTGGTCAAGACCGCGGGCCAGATGGCCTGTAACGCGTTGCGCGTCACCAGCACCACCGAGCACGTCCACGCCCTGGGCGTGACCGCCGCCGCCACCCCCTCCGGTTACGGTCCCAGCAGCCTGCTCAGCGCGTACAACCTGCCCGCCAACGGTGGCACCGGTGAGACCGTCGCCATCATCGACGCCTACAACGACCCCAACGCCGCCAGCGACATGGCCACCTACCGCACCCAGTACGGGCTGCCGGCCTGCACCACCGCCAGCGGCTGCTTCAAGCAGGTCAGCCAGACCGGCACCAGCACCCTCCCCAGCGCCAACGCCGGTTGGGCCGAGGAGGAGTCGCTGGACCTGGACATGGTCTCGGCGATAGCCCCGAACGCCCACGTGATCCTGGTCGAGGCCAAGTCGGCGACCACCGCCAACCTCGGCACCGCCGTCAACGAGGCGGTCACCCTGGGCGCGAAGTTCGTCTCCAACAGCTACGGCGGCTCCGAGTCCAGCTCCGACACCAGCTACGACACTAAGTACTACGACCACCCCGGAGTGGTCATCACCGTCAGCGCGGGTGACGGTGGCTACGGCGTCGAGTACCCGGCGGCCTCGCAGTACGTCACCGCGGTCGGCGGCACCTCGCTGTCCACCGCCTCCAACGCCCGCGGCTGGACCGAGAGCGTGTGGAACACCAGCAGCACCGAGGGCACCGGCTCCGGCTGCTCCGCCTACGACGCCAAGCCCACCTGGCAGAAGGACACCGGCTGCTCCAAGCGCACCGTCGCCGACGTCTCCGCGGTCGCCGACCCGGCCACCGGCGTCGCGGTCTACGACAACTACGGCGGCGACCCGGGCTGGGAGGTCTTCGGTGGCACCAGCGTGGCCTCCCCGCTGATCGCCTCGGTCTACGCGGACGCCGGCACCCCGACCGTCAACTACCCCTCGGCCGACCCGTACGCGCACACCTCCGCGCTGAACGACGTCACCTCGGGCAAGACCGCAACCTGCTCCCCGGCCTACTTCTGCACCGCTGAGGTCGGATACGACGGACCGACCGGCCTCGGCACGCCGAACGGCCTTGCGGCCTTCACCGGCTGACGACCACCCAGCCGAGCCATCGGCTACCCGGACCCCGGTCGCGCCCCCACGCGCGGCCGGGGTCCGGTGCGTTCCCCCTGTCCACCATGTCCCCCCTCAGGTCCCCCCTGAGCGCGAGTCGACACGACGGTACGTCACCGGGAGCCGGGCGCCGGGAGCCGGGAGCTGTGCGCAGGCGATGCGGCCGAACGGGCGTACGGCGTCGCCGCTCGGGTAGCCGACTCCCGTGCCGGCGCCGGAGCGGCGCGCACTGGCCCTAGCATGGTGGCCAAACGGGCCGGAAGGAGCGATTCATGGTGCACGAACGGGCCGGACAACCCGCGCAGCCGCAGGACCTGGTGGACGTCCCCAGACTGGTGACGGCCTACTACACCCGCACCCCCGACCCGGCGGACCCCGCCCAGCGGGTCGCCTTCGGAACCTCGGGCCATCGCGGCTCCTCGTTCGCTACCGCCTTCAACGAGGGGCACATCGCCGCCACCACCCAGGCGATCTGCGACTACAGAGCCCAGCAGGGCACCACCGGACCGCTGTTCCTCGGCGTGGACACCCACGCGTTGTCCGAACCGGCCAGGGCCACCGCGCTGGAGGTGCTCGCCGGGAACGGCGTCACCGTGCTCATCGACTCCCAGGACGGCTACACCCCCACCCCGGCCGTCTCGCACGCGATCCTCACCCGCAACCGGGGCCGGGCTCCCGGCTCCCCGGGCCTCGCGGACGGCATCGTGGTCACCCCCTCGCACAACCCGCCCGGCGACGGCGGCTTCAAGTACAACCCGCCGCACGGCGGACCGGCGGACTCCCGGGCCACCGGCTGGATCCAGGACCGCGCCAACGAGCTGATCGAGAAGGGCCCGCGCGAGGTCAAGCGGCTGCCCTACCGGCGCGCCCTGGCCGCCGACACCACCGAGCGGTTCGACTTCCTCGGCAGCTATGTCTCCGACCTGCCGTCCGTACTCGACCTGGACGCGGTCCGCGCGGCCGGAGTGCGGATCGGCGCGGACCCGCTCGGCGGGGCGTCGGTCGGCTACTGGGGCCGGATCGCCGAACAGCACCGGCTCGACCTGACCGTGGTGAACCCGGAGGCCGACCCGACCTGGCGGTTCATGACGCTGGACTGGGACGGGAAGATCCGGATGGACTGCTCCTCGCCGTACGCCATGGCGTCGCTGATCGAGCAGCGGTCCGCCTACCAGATCGCCACCGGCAACGACGCCGACGCCGACCGGCACGGCATCGTCACGCCCGACGCCGGGCTGATGAACCCCAACCACTACCTCGCCGTCGCCATCTCCTACCTCTACCGGCACCGCGAGGGCTGGCCGCAGGCGGCCGGGGTGGGCAAGACCCTGGTCTCCTCCTCCATGATCGACCGGGTCGCCGCCGACCTGGGCCGGAAACTGGTGGAGGTCCCGGTCGGCTTCAAGTGGTTCGTCGACGGGCTGCTCACCGGCGGGCTCGGCTTCGGCGGGGAGGAGTCCGCGGGGGCGTCCTTCCTGCGCCGCGACGGAAGCGTGTGGACCACCGACAAGGACGGCCTGCTGCTGGCGCTGCTCGCCTCCGAGATCGTCGCGGTGACCGGGCGCAGCCCCTCCGAGCACTACACCGCGCTCACCGAGCGCTTCGGTGACCCCGCCTACGCCCGGGTCGACGCGCCCGCGACCCGGGAGCAGAAGGCGGTGCTGGCGGCGCTGTCGCCGGAGCAGGTACCGGCCGGGGAGCTGGCGGGGGAGCCGATCACCGCGGTGCTCACCAGCGCGCCGGGCAACGGCGAGGCCATCGGCGGGCTCAAGGTCTGCACCGAGAACGCCTGGTTCGCGGCCCGGCCCTCGGGCACCGAGGACGTCTACAAGATCTACGCGGAGAGCTTCCTCGGGGCGGACCATCTGGCCCGGGTCCAGGACGAGGCCAGGGCCCTGGTCGGCGGCGTGCTGGAGGCGGCGGACCAGTAGTCGGCGGATCAGTAGCCAGCGCGCCAGCGGTCGGCGGGCCAGTGGTCGGCGGCTGAGCCGGGCCGGCCGGGGCGGCGGGGAGTCAGCCGTCGTCCCGGCGCCCGGCGGGGCGGCGGCCGAGGCCGCTCGCGGTGCTGCCGCCGCGATCGTCGGGGTCTTCTGGGTCGTCCGGGTCTTGCCGGGCGGTTGGACGGTGCGGCTCGGCGCCGGGGCGGGGGGCGCGCGCGGCGAGGCGGCGCTGGAACAGCACTGGGACCAGGGACAGCGCCACCACCAGCGCCACCAGCGGCAGCAGGTAGTTCTCGACGCCTGGAACCGCCGCGCCCAGCCAGTACCCCAGCAGCACCATGCTCTGGGTCCAGGCCAGGCCGCCGACCACCTGCCAGAGGGTGAAGGTCGCCGCCGGGATCCGCAGCATCCCGGCGACCGGGCCCAGCACGCTGCGCACCATCGGCACGAAGCGCCCGATCAGGATCGCCTTGCGGTGGCCGTAGCGCTCCAGGAACTCCTCGCCCCGGGCCACCACCGCTCTCAGCCGCCGGTTGCGGCCACGGGACAGCGCGGCCTGGCCGCCGTGGCGACCGAGGTAGTAGCTGAACTCGGTACCCGCGATCGAGCCGACCGCCGCGCACAGCAGTACCTGCCACAGCGTCAGATGCGGCCCGCTGCCGACGGCCGCCGCGCAGAACACCCCGGCCGGGAACAGCAGCGTGTCGCCGGGCAGCAGGAAGCCGACGACCAGCAGTCCGGCCTCGGCGAAGGTCACCACCAGCACGGCCAGCGCGCCGAAGGCCGCGAGCAGCGAGGAACCGCTGGTCGGGTTCACCGCCAGTACGTTGATCGCCAGCATGTGGGCCGCTGACGCGTGGACAGTTGAGACGGCCGCGCTCACCGCGGGTTCCTAGTCACGTGAAGAACCATAGCCAGACCGTTCGTGTGCCACGTCGGTCCGCAGGTGGAGGCGGGGCGGTGGCGGGTCCACCCTGGGGAGCAGCGGACACCGTCCACGCGCGCCGTTCTAGCCCTCGGCAAGCTCGGCCGGGAAACCGCCGGTGGCGATCGGGCCCCAGCGCTCGGGGGTGATCCGCAGCAGCGCCTTGCCCTGCTTCACCATCGCCGCGCGGTACTCGTCCCAGTCGGGGTGCTCCCCGGCGATGCAGCGGTAGTACTCGACCAGTGGCTCGACGTCCTCGGTCGCGTCGATCACCTCGGCCGAGCCGTCCACCTGCACCCAGGGGCCGTCGAAGTCCTCGGAGAGGATCACGATGCTCGCCCGTGGGTCCCGCCGCGCGTTCCGGGCCTTGGCCCGCTGCGGGTAGGTGGACACCACGATCCGGCCCGAGTCGTCCACGCCGCAGGAGACCGGGGAGGCCTGCGGGCGGCCGTCCGTGCGGGTGGTGATCAGCAGGCCGTGATGACGGGAACCCGCGAACTGAAGCAGGGCTTCGAGGCCGACAGCGGTGTTGGTGGCGATTCGTCGCGTCATACCGGCAAGTCTATGCGTCCTCGGGTGGACCGCGCTGACGGCGTGTGAGAGCGGCGAGGCGAAACGGCAGGCGGACCTGTGCGGCGGCCGCCGACCGGCCGGGCCGGATTGCTCCGGAATTCCGGGACAGGAAAGGGAGGCTCCTGCGGAACAATATTCCGGCGCGGCCGGTGCGAAACCCACGTGGATTCCCCCGGATTTTCCGGCATCCTGCGCGGCTGACCCCATCCTGCGGGGTGGCAGTGTGGCGGCAATACCCCCAGCAGGTGGTGGCCGGACCACTGGATGGGGGTGAGCACCCCGCCGTACCGCGGTCGTTCTGGGTCAACTGCCTGCACAGATCCTGTTGTGACGCGGCATCAGAATTGAGGTGCGGGCTCGGTCGCCGCGCGGCGGGGCTTTCAGGTAACGCCAAGCAAATTCCCAGAAAACCCTTGCGCTGCTATTCCGGGACCGTGTACACATCACTCAGAGTCGTTTTGGGCTGCCTTTTCCGTGCGGTCGGCCGGCTTTCCCTCCCTCAGTGAACTCACCCCTGGAGTCGTCATTTCCGACATCCTGCCCGCCAGTGGACGCCGCCGCCGAATATCGGCCGTCGTCTCCGCCTCGCTGGTCATGGCCGCCGGTACGGTGGCCCTGGCGTCGCCCTCGCAGGCGGCTGCCCCCGCCCCCGCCGTACGGACCCTGGCCGGTACCCGGCCGGACTGGGCCGCCGCCTCCGCCGACAAGGGCGCGACGCCCGGCGGCGACCAGCTCACCGCCCGGGTCTACCTGGCCGGCCGCGATCCGGCCGGACTGGCCGCCTACGCCCGGGCGGTGGCCACGCCCGGCAGCTCCGGCTACGACCGGTTCCTCAGCCCGGCACAGGTCCAGCAGGCCTTTGGGGCCACCCCGGCGCAGGTCGCGGCCGTTCGGGCCTGGGCCGCCGGCGCGGG